>FLOH01000631.1_pt1 | contig 68897 bp, 62 predicted proteins | sample 756751 | NCBI WGS metagenome assembly FLOH01 (sample SAMEA4026879, study PRJEB14308) | marine metagenome | biome: coastal water; material: water | depth 74 m
ATAGGCCAAGTCGTGTGCTTTCACGTCCTGTCATCCAGCCGTTTGCAGTCGCACTTACGTAGGCTTGGTCGCGACCGATCGAGCGCGTACCTCTATTGTCGGCATACAAGTAGTAGTCGACCAACTTTTTGCTGACTGAAACGTCGAGCCTGTATATTCCTTTTTCGTCGTCGATCTGATTGACCTTGGCCAGCGCTTTAATCCACGGAAGATCATTCATTAGCAGCAGGTAACGTTCCACTGTATTGACGTTTGCCGGGTGCGAGGCGCCTATGATCTTTGCACCATAAGGGCGTAACAGATCTGCCTGATCTTTAGACTGGGTGTCAAAAATAACGTCAATGATTTTGCCCTCGATGATCCGGATATTAAGCACTCCATATTCAACGTTCTGCGATTCAACCACTGCCCGGGTCAGAAAATATCCTTTCTCCCGATAATAAGCCGTAACGTCGTTGGCAATTTTCTTGACGTCATCGATACCGATTTCGCGTGCAAGAAGGGATGTATAAATTTGAGTAAAGTCGGCTGCCTGGTAGACGGTATTTCCGGAAAAGGTCACAGCAGCAAGGACGAACCGTTGCGATTGTTCTATACTAGGAATATCGGGGCTTTGATGGGGTTGTAGTTTGTTCGTATCTTTACTTTTGCGGAGCTGGTTAGTATTGCGCTGATCAATGCGCTCTTCAACTCGCGAGGGGTCGGATGTCGACTGGGCAGATGCGTGACACGCTATGACTACCGATAATCCTGCTGTAATCAGTGTAAATTTTCTGAAAGATCTAAATAATCTCTGCAAAGACACATTCCAATTTATCTAAAATATATTCTTCGCGATTGATTCCACTAGGATTACTGAAATATCACAAAAAGCTATTGTTATTTGGGGCATGCTTTGAACCTATTGCGTTTAGTAACGGCGTGGCATTGATCCTATACATGGTTTACTAATGACGAATATATAAATAGTTTACTAATGACGAATATATAAATAATTTATTTTTTTAATCAAAAGTTTTCGCGCCGGTACCTGTGTTTACGAGGATTTACGCCTTGAACAGATTATTTGGGCCTGCAAAATTCTTGTTATTCCTTTTGCTGCTGGCATTTCTTTCCAATGTTGCACAAGCTCAGTCCTCGGGCGGATATGCACCGGATAATAGTTGGATCATCACTTCTGTGGAGGGCGATGCCAAGGTCCGCTCGTTGGATGCAAGCGAGATGCCGGCTACGAATGGCGCCAGGCTGACCGAAGGCACAAGCGTATCAACGGGAAGCCATAGCCGGATGGTGCTGTCACGCAAAGGTGATAGCATTGTTGTCTCGCCTGACAGCTCGTTCATGGTCGGACCCGAGAATGCTTCAGCAACGTCGCCCAGTATCCTGCAGACACTCGGTACCCTTTTGTTCAGTATAGATCCCAGCGAAGGGCCAAGAAACTTTCAAATCCGCACCCCATATCTGGCAGCTGTAATTAAAGGAACTGTTTTTTCGGTCAGCGTAACGCCGGATGGCAGTGCTCTGCACGTGGCTGAAGGTCTTGTTCAGGTTGCGTCTCTGGCCACTGGCCAAATCGGGCTGGTTGCCGTCGGGCAAACGGCGCGTGTGGCAGCCACAGGCGGCGGCGGTCTGAATATCGATCACGGTGACGGCAAAGGGACTGGGCAAAAAGAGGGCAGCAACGCCGGCTCTGTTGATGACAAAAACGAAAAAAAATCTGCATCAACGGAAAATCAAAACTCATCGAAAATTAGCGGCAATGGCAAAGCTATCAAGAGCAACGACAAGGCTGGCTTGAAAATCAAGAATACGTTCGATGCTGGTATCGGTAACGTCGCCGTCAACACGAATGGCCTACTATCCCTGAATGGTCAGGACAGATCACAAAATGCCCAAAGCAATGGAAAAAATACCACAGGGAATAAGGGAATAAGCGTCAATGCCGGCAATTCCAGCTTCTCCAAGATTATTACTGTGAATAGTAATGCCGGTGGCAACAGTAAAGGCGGCGGCAACGCAGGTGGTAATGCTGGGGGAAATGGTAACGGCAATGCCGGGGGAAATGGTAACGGCAATGCCGGGGGAAATGGTAACGGCAATGGCAACAGCTAAGCCATGAGCAAATCCGGAAATGGCTCTCGCGGTCTGAAAATGAAAAGGACGCTGTGGAATCTCGTGCTTTCGCGGTTGCACTATGTCGGCATGATTCTGCTGATGCTGGGATTATATGCATTTGGTATCATTCCGGGAATTGATCGTGCGCTTGTTGATCTCAGGTTCTTGCTTTTTCCGCGTAACGCTTCAGGCAATATCGTCATTGTGCAGATCGACTCAAAAAGCCTGCAGGAGTTTGGTGAATGGCCATGGTCTAGATCGCTCCATGCCGAAGTCATCAACAAACTGTCGGTAGCAGGCGTGTCGCGTATCGGCATCGATATTGATTTCAGTTCAAGATCATCAGGAGTTGCAGATAACGATCTGCTCAAAGTCATCGCCGAATCCGAAGCTGGGATCGTGTTGCCTATATTCAAGCAATGGTCATCGACTCGTGGCGGCGAGATTACGACTACTGCGCCAATGGGCGAACTCGCCGAAAGGTCATTGCTTGGCTCAGTTAATGTGAGACCGGCGACAGATGGCTTAGTAAGAAAATATGATCGACTCCACGCATGGGATGATGGCTTTGTTCCTTCTTTCGCCACCAAACTGATCGGACGCGCGACTGAAGGTACGACCTCATTTTACGTGGATTACAGTATTAAGCCGGAAACTATTCCTCGAGTTTCATTCGTCGACGTTCTCCGCGGCAATTACGATGCACGCGAGCTTGCGGGAAAATATGTAATTATCGGCGCTACGGCGCTGGAACTAGGCGATGAAATCGCCGTTCCGTTATATGGCGCGTTGAGTGGTGTCGAATTACAGGCGCTGTCAGCGGAATCCATTCTATTGGGCCGCACGATTACTCAGGCGGACACGATAATCGTTCTCGGGGTTGCCCTGGTTATTGGTGGGATCCTAAGCAACCTGTTTATACGTTTGCCACATGTACGTGGAACGATATCCTTCATTGTTACGGCAATAGCGATCGTGCTGCTGGCGATGATCGTTCAGACGTTTTACCCTATCGACATACCGGTCGGAGCGACACTGGTTACCACGGCATACTGTTTTGTTCATGGCCTAACGAGACAGTTGGACTTACAGGCACTTACTTTATTCAAGAGCTCTGCCGAAATTCGCGAACGCCGTGCACTCAATCAGGCTATAGCCGACAACAGCTTTACGGGCATAATTGTTGCCGACCATGTAGGGAAAATCCGTTTCGCGAACAAGGCGGCATCTGAGATGCTTATGGTGTCACAGGGGGAACTTTTTGATCGTGATGTTGCCAAAGTGATCTTGCCAGACGACAAGAGCGCATCATTGGTAGAGCCGACGTCGGCACAATCGAAAATATACACATCATTAAAAATTGCCGGCAATCATTCTCTGCCGGTCGAGATTGCGATCTCTAAAATATCGGTAGCACCTCATGCCGGCCCTTTCGAAAGGCGGACAACAGACCGGCAATTCACGATCTATGCTATATCTGATATTTCAGTATACAAGCAGACAGAAGAAGTTTTGAGCAGGGCTGCAGAACAAGCGGCTGAAGCTAACCGAACCAAGACCGAGTTTATTGCCAACATGTCGCATGAGTTACGGACACCCCTGAACGCGATTTTAGGTTTTTCAGAGACCATCAAATCTGAAGTGTTTGGTCCAGTTGGCTCCGCTAAATATAAAAACTACGCTGAAGATATCTTCACGAGCGGAAAGCATCTGCTGGCGATTATCAACGATCTCTTGGAAATTTCCCGACTTACCGCTGGCAAGGCCGAGGTCCATGCCACACCGGTCGATTTAAATGGGATTGTTCAAGAATGCATACATATCGCGACCGGATATCCTGGTGCAAACAACTTAGATATCTCAACTCATGTTGACGGTCAGATCGATACGATTTGGACTGATGAGCGGATACTCAAACAAATCATCCTTAACCTACTTTCCAATGCGATCAAGTTTACACCTGCAAACGGCAAAATCTCTATTTCTGCCAAGTTATCAAGCAATGGGGGGACGGAAATCACAGTTGAAGACACCGGAATTGGGATTCCCTCAGATCAGATCAATCGTGTGCTGGAACCATTCCATCAGATAGAGAGTTCGATGCAGCGAACATATCACGGTAGCGGTCTAGGATTGCATCTGGTTAAATCTCACGTCGCACTCCTTGGGGGAACCCTTAATGTTGAAAGCAAGATCAGGGTCGGCACGCGCATTGTGATTACATTCCCGCCGGAAAATACGGTCACAGTTGGGAAAATTGTGAACATTGATCGCAAACAATAACAACAGGCTTAAAGCTTGTATCAACGACGCGAGATCTCGTGGAAGTTTAAAACAGGTTTAGCATTCGAATTAATCCAATTATCTGCGGTAATTGTATCTCATGACATGGCTACATCTTCCTCCTTGGGGCATAAACAGACGATTTTAAATTGTTGAAAATTAATCTGCTTCTATCCAGAAATATCGGTAACAGCTATGAGTTTTACTACAAGGATAAGCTCGTAGCTTTTGGGCGGTTTAGATAGAAAATGGACGGCTTGAATCAATGCGGATAAAGTTAAATTTGCAGTCAGTCGAGATAGCCTGAAAATTATTGGCTCTCTTGCTCTTTGGTAATAACTCTTGGGAGATATATCGAATAGTGTGAAAGGATAAATTGTTCCTTTCCCTCGTTTATGCTGGCTGTTCGAAGGATGTTGACGTTGTTATTATCGACTGGCGTCCAAGTTATGAGGGACTAAAGCTTTTGTGGCGACTCCGACATGATGAAGAAAGTAAGAACGTCTTTGTTCCAGCCATCATTACGGCCGCAATGGCAGAATTAGCAAATGTAGTTGTCGCGCAGGACTCTGGGATGACCGATTTTTTAGCGAAGCCCTACTCTCCTGGAACGATCTATCAGCATTTGTGTAAGATTATTGATATGAAGAAACCGTTTGTCAGAACGAGGGATTTTTTTGGTCCTGACAGGTGTGTGAGATTGATTGATCCAAAAAAGGAAAGACGTAAATCTGACGCATAAAGGTACCGTATTAATGAATAACAGATCACATTCACGTCACACCATAAATATAAAAGCGTTGTTGCATTCTCACGATTCAAAGACTTCACCCACCGAGTGCAGTCTTGTCGATTTATCTGCCGGTGGTGCCCGCGTTGTCAGTAATAAAAAACTGGATCGGGATAGTATTATTAGTCTTCAAATAGGGACATTCGGAATCTTCAGCATTGAAGTCATATGGATGAATAATGCAGGAATCGGTTTAAAATTCAACGAAACGGCCGAAGTCATGGCAGAGGTCGTCATGGCTGTAGCCGTTTATGGCTAGAACCTGCGGATCGTATTGCAAACGAAAATATATGCGAGTAGTTCTTTAGCAAACGCATAACGAAACTTAACCTTAAGTACATCGGTTCAATCCCTGTCGCGCCCACCATTCCCCTCACGGCAACGGATGCTTTGAAAGATACAAGCGATCGCGGTGCCCCCCGCTAAGCCCTCTTGCTCTCGAGGCGGGAGTCGCGCGATATTGATCGAAACAGAGGGGGCAATACCATGACCAACAGATTCCATCTCATCAGCGCCGTTACCTGCCCCTGGGTGCAGCGATCGGTCATCGTCATGCGCATCAAGGGCGTTGCCTTCGATGTCACCTACATAGATCTGCAGAACGAGCCGGACTGGTTTTTGGCGATGTCGCCGCACGGCAAGGTGCCTGTGCTCGAAGTGGATGGCGTGGCGCTGTTCGAATCCAATGCGATTGCCGAATACCTTGATGAAACACTTGAGCCGCGGCTGCATCCGGCGGATCCGATCAAGCGGGCGCAAAATCGCGCCTGGACGGATTTCCTGCCGACCTTCGCCTGGGGGCCGGGACTGAACGACGTTACCTTTTGTGCAAGCGCTGACGATTTGCCGGAAGCCCTGGAAACGGCACGCGAGCGGCTGGCACCGCTGGAAGAGACCATCGGCAAAAACCGTGGCAACGACGGGCCGTATTTCAACGGTGACAAATTCTCGCTGGTTGACGCCGCTTACGGGCCATTCTTTCAGCGCTTTATGATTTCGGAGCAAGTACTTGCGACCGGGCTACTGGATGAATTCCCGCACGTCAAAGCATGGGCCAATGCCCTGCTTGCCGACAACACCGTAACCGGTGCAGTGCCGGAGAACTTCCATGACGCGTTCCAGAAAAATCTTGAACGTCGCGGTGCGTTGGCCTGGACCATGAGGTCTGACGCTGCCGCAGAATGATTCATTCTGCAGGTCAGTATCACGCGGGGGGCGGCCAGAACGATTCCGGCCCAACCCCCGATCTGCTCAGGCTTACTTCTTGCCGGATGATGGTGCAGGCTTTTTAAGGCCGGAATTGGCTGTTGCCAAAACCTTTTCTTTGACCTTTTTCGGCTTCTTCGCCTCTTTGTTGCCGCGGATGTTGTTACCTTTAGCCATGGTTCACCTGTTTATATGCAGTTCGTCCGTCTCATGGGAATCCAAAAGAGGTCGGTTACTGCTGGTTGTCCATTGACGACAATCAATCGGCAGTCAATGGCGAGAATTTTGAGCACGTGCATCGGTAGGGCTTTGTCCGTTTGATGAGTGTGATTGCAAGCCGGGAAAATCTCAAGAGGCAAGCTGCAATCTGCCCCATACCGGAATTTGCAACGTTCCTGCCGAGCCTGCTTCAGGTGAGGTTAGCCGGGGCATTGCACAGCCTTCGGATCGATACCGATTGCGTTCGGCCCTTGACCTTGACCGTTTCGACCGGCCCGAAATCCGCATCGCCGAGCGCCGCGTCTACGACGATTTCATGCTTGGCGGCCAGCGAACAAAGCCTGGCTGAAATGTTAACGGCATCGCCGATCACGGTGAAGTCACGGCGGTCTTCCGGCCCGATCGCCCCCGAAATCACATCACCGGTATGGACCCCGATGCCGAGCGCTCTGGGATAATCGCCGGCGGTCAGCTGGTCCTGAATTTCACGGGCAGCGGCGACGGCCCGATGGCCGCCATCGTCGCCGTCGAATCGGGCCAGCACGGCATCGCCGATCATTTTGTCGACATCGCCGCCGTGTTTTTTGATGGCATCGACCTGCAGGGTCATGATGGTGTTCAGAAAGCCGACGACAACTTCCGGGGTGTTCTGCTCGGAGAAACCGGTAAAGTCGCGGATATCCGAATAGAACAGGGTTGTTTCAAGCTTCTTGGAGACGATTGTCCCGCCCTGGCCGGCGGCACGGGCAGCGCCGATTGCGGTTTCGGAAACGAAGGAAGACAACCGCTCCTGCAATTCCTTGAGGGCGTTGGTGCGCTGGTCGATATCGAGTTGCGCGCGGCCGACCAGCGTGTTGAGTGCAAGGATCAGCGCTAACAACAGCGCCGCCGGCACGGCCATGGTCGGTATCCCGGCATTCAGCAGAATGGTGTTCAGATAGGTTACCGGCTCGTACAGCTCAAATACCGTTTGCACGGTATTGTTTGCGTCAAACACCGGTACGTACAATTCATACTGGCGGGTGCCGTCCGGGAATTCCTTGGTAACGATTTCGGGCGCCGAATTGGCGAACACGTTCTTTAAGGCGTCACCGGTTTCCTTGGTGCCGATCTCGTCGGTCTTGGTCGCGAACAGGACCCGGCTGTCGTGATCATAGACCTTCAGTTCCGGCAGGTTCATCTCGTTGACTTCACTGGCAAAGGTCCGGGCCAGCGTCTCGGCGTCGGTGGTATTTTTCATTTCCGCCAGGGTTAGTCCCGACATCAGGTGCCCCCAGGCAACCGGTGACGCGACCGATACGGCACGGGCCATGGTCTGTGCCCGGCGCTGTGCCTGCTCGAGATAGATTTCTTCGACCACATGCTGCGCCGTCAGGCCGAGCAGCACCAGAAAGAGGGCCGTAAAAGCGATAAACGCCGGAATAAAGCGCCTACGAAACAGGGTGCTCAGCGGAAAAGGCTGCTCGGACGGCATGACGTTGTCGGTATTATGCTGTGCCGTCTTTTGCGGAACGATCATGTCAGTCTTCATCTTTCTTTTTGATAGGCGCCAAAGTCTTGGGGTCGAAATAGACTTTAACGGTCTCGCCGTTTTCGTTGATGACGTAAGCCTTATAGCACCCATCATCAGTTTTTATACGGTGAACCTGCCAGCCTTTATCTTCGAGTTTCTGTTGCAACGCTTCGCGAGGCTGCCATTCAGCCATGGGAACGTTGCATCGTTCGTCGGCGTGACCGAACGAAGCGGAACCCAGTGCAATGGCGGCGGCGGCGAAGGCAATCAGGGGGTTTCTCATAGTTTCAGCTCCCGGGTAGCAATTGACCGCTGCCAGATTGATGGCGAAACCTTGCGGTCGGCTGAACGTCCCGTTTTATAGTGCTTAAGCCCCGCGTAAGCTAAGCCCAATATTGCTCTGTGCTCCAGCGTCCATTATGGAACGGTTATGCGCATACTTTTAATCGAAGACGACGAGATGCTCGGCAGTGCGATCCGCGAACAGGTGGCTGCCGACCAGCACGCGGTCGATTGGCTGACACGCCTGGCCGACGCCGAAGTCAGTACCCGGACTGCGAGCTACGATCTGATTCTGCTGGATCTGATGCTGCCGGATGGCCGGGGTCTGGATTTCCTGAAAACCATCCGCGCTGCCGGCAATACCACTCCGGTTATTATCCTGACAGCGCGCGATCAGATATCGGAGCGCATCGAGGGCCTGAATGCCGGGGCCGATGATTATCTGGTGAAGCCGTTCGATCTGGCCGAACTGACGGCACGGATCGCCGCCGTCCAGCGCCGTTATACCGGTAACCCCAATCCGCTGATCCAGCATGGTGATTTGCAGATCGACCTGGCCGCCAAGCGAATTGCCAAACAGGGTCTCGACGTCATCCTGACGGCCCGGGAATGGCGGCTGCTGGAAGCCCTGATGCAGCGCCCCGGGGTTATTCTCTCAAAGGCTCAGCTTGAAGAGTCGCTGTATAATTTTGATGCCGAGTTCGAAAGCAATACCATCGAGGTGCATGTCAGTCGGCTGCGCAAAAAACTCGGCCGCGACGTGATAGAAACGATGCGCGGCGTCGGTTACAGACTGGGAAAGGCATGATGAGGCAACCCGGGAACCGTGCTTACAGTCTGGGCAATCGTCTCAGCCTTTATCTCGCCCTCGGCATAACGGTGCTTTGGCTCGTCGGTGTTTTGATTTCCGGTTATGCCATTCGTCATGAACTCGACGAGGCCTTTGACAGCGGGCTGCAGGAAACGGCACAGCGGCTGCTGCCCTTGGCGGTGATCGACATTCTTGATCACGATGCCGGCCTGAAGACACGCCGCATCGGTGCCCTCGCCCCGCACGAGGAATTTCTCACCTATCTGGTGCGCGACCAGCACGGCAAGATCGTGCTGGAATCGCACGATGCCGATGCTGCCAATTTTCCGGATATGCCACAGCCCGGATTTTCCGAAACGGCGACGCATCGCATTTACACCGAAGCCGCCGTCAGCGACACACTGTATATCGAGGTTGCCGAACCTTTGGCACACCGTCGCGAAGGGACCATGGAATCAACCCTTACCCTGGTCATTCCCCTGGCCCTGTGCCTGCCGTTCAGCTTTATCGTCGTGTGGTTGCTGGTTCATCGCGGCATGGTGCCGGTGACGGCGCTGAGATCCGAGATCGAGTCCCGGGGCGCCGGCAACCTGTCGCCGGTCAGCGGTGACAACCTGCCCGAAGAAATCGGCCCGATCGCCTTTGCCGTCAACCAGCTGATGACGCGGTTGCAGCGCAGTCTGCTGGCGGAACGCAGTTTTGCCGCCAACAGCGCCCATGAACTCCGAACCCCGATCGCCGGCGCCCTGGCGCAAACCCAGCGGTTGCTGTCGACACTGCCGGCCGGTGACGTGCATGACCGGGTTCAGACCATAGAGCAGGCCCTGCAGCGGCTGACACGGATTTCCGAAAAGCTGATGCAGCTTGCCCGGGCCGAGGGCGGCACCCTGATCACGGAAACGCCAACCGATCTTCGGCCGATCCTGAACCACGTAGTTGAAGAGTTTCGCCGTGACACCGATCAGGGTGAGCGGATTGCCTTTTCACTGCAAGAGCCCTACACGCTGAGTTCCCGGATGGATGGCGATGCGTTCGGTATCCTGATGCGCAACCTGATCGAGAATGCCCTGAAGCACAGCCCGGCGGGCTCGGTGGTCGACATTATCGGTCCGGCGAGCGGTGAAGTGCGGGTGATCAACGCCGGGCCGGTGATTGCGCCGGAACAGCTTGTGGGCCTCAGCAAACCCTTCGCACGCGGTGCCAGTGTCGCCGAGGGCAGTGGTCTTGGTCTTGCCATCGCCACGGCGATCGCCGACGGCGCCGGGGCCGGGTTGAAAATCATCTCGCCGGCCAGTGGTCGCGCCGAAGGATTTGAAGTTCAGCTAAGCCTGCTTGACGAAGCCTCGGATAAAACATGACAGTGCGGGTATAAAGCCACCTGATCATTTTCTGGGACGAGCATTTTGGAATCACCGTTAAGCAAAGAACATCACTTCGTGCAGCGGATTGGCTGGTTGCGGGCTGCCGTGCTCGGTGCCAATGACGGGATCGTGTCTACGGCCAGCCTGATCGTCGGTGTCGCGGCGGCGTCGCCGGATCGAAACAGCATACTGATCGCCGGCGTTGCCGGTCTGGTTGCCGGGGCCATGTCCATGGCTGCCGGTGAATACGTATCGGTGAGTTCGCAATCGGACACCGAGCAGGCCGATCTCGACACCGAGCAAAAGGCGCTCGACGAGATGCCCGAAGAAGAACTGCGCGAACTTGCGGAAATCTACGTCGACCGCGGCGTGCAAAAGGACCTCGCCGAAAAAGTTGCCCGGCAGCTGATGGCGCATGACGCGCTTGCCAGTCATGCCCGCGATGAGCTGGGAATTTCCGAGCATGCCGTTGCCCGGCCGATACAGGCGGCTTTCACCTCGGCCGTAACATTTTCCGCCGGTGCCATCCTGCCGCTGGCCGCGATGTGGCTGGCACCTCTGGCGCATGCCATTGCGGTGGTCTCGGTGGCATCGCTGATCAGCCTGGCCGCGCTTGGCGCATTGTCGGCACGCATTGGTGGCGCCAATGTCCTGATCGCGACCCTGCGCGTGACATTCTGGGGCGCGATTGCTATGGCAGTAACGGCCGGAATTGGCGTGATGTTCGGAACGGCCTTATAACGGGAAGCAGTTGTTGCGCACATGCGCCTATGAATTAGTTCGGAATAAGCTGGAAGACGATGGTTTTTAACACACATGACATCCTGATGGGACTGGGCGGCGGATTGCTGATCGGTAGCGGGGCGGCGATGTTCCTGCTGTTCGTCGGACGCATAGCCGGGATCAGCGGTATCGCCAGCGCGGTCGCCAGAATAGAGCCGGGCGAGCAGTACAAAGGCAGCGTCTGTTTTCTTGTCGGGCTGATCGCGGCACCGCAGATTTACGGCCTGTTCCAGCCCATGCCGGCAATCGGCATCACTCATTCGCTGGTCTTGCTATCGGTCGGCGGCCTGCTGGTCGGCTTCGGTTCCAGAACCGGCGGTGGCTGCACCAGTGGTCATGGGGTCTGCGGCTTGTCGCGTTTCTCGCCGCGCTCGATTACGGCAACGCTCGTCTTCATGTCAATTGCCATCGCCGTTGCCGTGTTCGTCAGACCGATGATTTACGGCTAAGCCATGAACCTCATTGCCTCACTCTTCAGTGGAATCCTTTTTGGCCTCGGCCTGGTTGTTTCGGATATGATTGATCCGGCACGGGTCATTGCCTTTCTGGATGTCGCCAGCGGTGCTTGGGATCCTACTCTGGCATTTGTGATGGCCGGGGCGGTTGCGCCGATGATTGTCGCCTGGCGTGTCGCCGCGAAGCGTGCAAAGCCGGTTTGCGGCGAAAAATTCCCTGGACCCGCCATGGGCGCCGTGAACAGGAAACTGATCGTGGGCGCGGCGACGTTCGGCACCGGTTGGGGGCTGGTCGGTATCTGCCCCGGGCCTGCGATTGCGGCGCTCAGCATTGGCGGCTTGCCGGTGCTGCTGTTTGTTGCCTGCATGTTTGCCGGATTTTTTGCCGCCTCGCTGACGGCACGGTGGCTTTAAGGGGCAAGCCTTCCGCGCTTAGCCAGTCCTTGGCAATATAACAACAATCATATGAATTGCGATCAAACGGTAAGTTGTGATATAAGAGTAATGCTCTTGATCATTAAATAATGCTGATTTTAATGGCAGCAATAATAACAAATATTTCTAACTATAATCATATAGTTAATTAGTATTGAGAGTAATTATATATTGGCTTTAGATCTTATCGGCAACGCATTACTGCTCTTGTCGCTATGCGCCTTTCAAAGATTCATCGTCTTGAAATGGCATCATGGCGAACGGGCAGGTCGAATTGCCTCCGGGCTGCTGTTCGGTGCAGCATCCATTGCCGCCATGCATTGGTCCGTGAACTACAAGCCCGGCATCATATTTGATGCCCGAACGGTCGTTCTTTCGATGGCCGGGCTGTTCGGCGGGCCTTTAACGGCGGGCATTGCCGGTGCCATAGCAAGCATGTACCGGATTTATCTGGGCGGTGGCGGCTATCCCGTTGGCGTTGCGACCATTCTCGCTTCAGTCCTGATCGGCCTGCTGTTCAGGGATGTGGTTGCATCTTCGCTGTCCAGCATCCGCCTGCCGACGCTGGTTGTCTTCGGATTGACGGTTCATCTGGTGGCGATCGGACTGTTCTCTTTCCTGTCGGTCAGTTTCGTCGATGATATTCTGTTAACGCTGGCTACGCCTTTCCTGCTGACGCTGACGTTTTGCACGGTCATCATGGGCGTGTTTTTGCGGGAAATTGAAAAAAGCCGCTTCTCAGATCAGATGATCGAGGACAGCGAGCAGCGATTTGAATCACTGTTCGACACAGCGGCGATTGCGCTGCTGGAAGAAGATCTGTCCGCTGTCGTGACAAAGCTGGATGAACTCCGCGCCAGCGGTGTCACCGACCTCAAGGCACATCTGGATGCAAACCCCGATCTGGTAGCCGAACTGATCGATGCGGTCAAAATCACAGATGCCAACAACTATGCCATCGAGCTTTTCAAGGCGCCATCGGTGATTGCCCTGATCGGGTCCATAGGCGGGTATTTCGGTCCCGGTGCCCGCGAGGTGTTTGTTGAGAGGCTGCATGCCCATTGGGACGGGGATCAGATGATTGTGCGGGAAGCCCAGTTCAGACGCAGTGACGGTGTCGGTCTGAATTGCATTATTTCCCTGCCGATTCCGAAGACAGTGGAGATGGCAAAAAGGGTTCCTGTCAGCATTGCCGACATAACGGAACAGAAAAAAAACGAACGGGTGCTGGCAGATGAACGTCAGAAGTTAGAGGATATCGTCTGGGGGGCCCAGATCGGGACGTGGGAATGGGATATTGCTGCCGGCAAACCCCAGTTTAACGAACGATGGGCCGAAATTGTCGGTTATACGCTGGCAGAACTCGCCCCGATCACCATCGACAGATGGGAAGGATTGGTGCATCCGGGCGATGTGCAAATTGCCAGGGCGGCCCTGGATGACGCGCTAAGCAGAAAGGAAGAATATTACGAGTGTACGTACCGCATGCGCCACAAGAACGGCACATGGGTCTGGGTGCTGGACCGGGGCCGCGTCGTCAAATGGTCTGGTGACGGCAAGCCATTGCGTATGTCGGGGACGCATACGGACGTCACATCCCTGAAGAAAGCGGAAATTCAAGCGATTGAGCACGCGCTGTTCAGCGAGGTGTTACTGCAATTCCAGAACGAAATCCTGCAGGGATACGCGCACAATCAGTTGATGCAAAAACTGGCTGAGATCCTTGTTGTAAACCTCAAATACAGTTTGGTCTGGATCGGCATGCCAAATGACGGCGTTGAAAAGGAAATTTTGCAGATTGCCAAGGCCGGCAAGCAGATCGCCTTTCTGGATACGCTCAAGTTCCACTGGTCAGATGATGCCGAAGGATTACGTCCTTGCGGCATGGCGGTTCAGGCCAAGAAAATTCAGTTGGTGGGTGATTTGCGCGTTGACGCATCCAATGCGCACTGGAGGGAATTATCCGAAAAATATCAACTTATATCGATGGCGTCATTCCCGATTATTATTAGTGATACAGTAAAGTACACTATTAACATTTACAGCAGCGAAATTAACAGGTTCAAGGAACATGACATTGTTTTTCTGACTGAACTCGCAAACGATTTGGCATTGGCAATACATGCAAACGAATCAGCACAAGAAACCATCACTCTAAGGCAGCAATTATATGATGCCGCGAACAGTGCAATCGGCGCCATCGCCGCAACCATTGAACAACGCGATCCGTACACCAGCGGCCATCAGCGCAATGTTGCCACTCTAGCCGTCGCCATCGCCGAAAAGATGGGCTTCAGCAAAGATCGTATGGAAGGTGTCAGGTTGGGCGCATCGATTCATGACATCGGCAAAATTCACATCCCGGCCGATATCCTGAATTATCCGCGCAAGCTTACGGAAAACGAGTATGAAATCATCAAGGCACACCCGCTGGTCGGCTACGAGATTCTTGAAAGCATCTCTTTCCCGTGGCCGATCAAGGAAATGATCCTGCATCACCATGAGCGGATTGACGGCAGCGGTTACCCGAACGGCCTTGCCGAAAATGACATCATTGATGAGGCCAAGGTGCTGGCCGTTGCCGATGTGGTTGATGCGATGACATCACACCGACCGTACCGCCCGGCACTGAGTGTTGAGGACGCCATCAAAGAAATACAGAATGGCCGGGGCACGCTGTATGACCCCGCCGTTGTCGATGCCTGTCTGCAACTGATCGGAGACAAGAACTTTTCCTGGGAACAGACAATCTACAATTAAATAATACGGCATGCTGGGGCCGAAAGATCAAATCTTCAGCCCGATCAATCTGGCACGCTCAGGTGAAATCAAAACCGCGCGTTTTCAATGCCGCCCGCAAGCCATCACGGGGCCGGGTCGAAAATTTGGCATCAACCTCAAATGTCCATGAGGCATCGTTCGAGTCCTTGCCGACACTGTCGTAATGCGCTTTCAGTCTGGCATTATACGGATCAATCGATTGCAGGGCTGCCGCAGCATCATATCTTTCGTAATGCACAATCCCGGAAACCGGCATCCGGGGTTTTTGCTTCGGCGTTTCCGCCGGATAGCCGAGGCACATGCCGAACACCGCATAGACACGCCTGGGCAGGCCGAGGATATCGGCAATCACTTCGGGCTTGTTGCGAATGGCGCCGATCATGACCCCTTGAATGCCCAGTGAATCGGCCGCCACATAAGCCGACATGCCGACCAGTGAAGCATCAATGGAGGCGACCAGTCCGATCTCGAGATTGTTGTCCTCGAGATTGTGGCCGTAGCGCTCGAACGCCGCTTCAATGCGGGTCAGATCAGCACAGAAAGCCAGGAAAACCGGGCAATCGACAATATGCTTCTGGTTGCCGCACGGTGCTGCCAGTTGTGCCTTTGTTACCTGATCACGGACGACAATCACGCTATAGGCATGTAAGTTTGATGACGTGGGGGCACGCAGTGCGCCGCTCAGGATCGCCTCGACCTGGGCATCGCTTACCGGGATGTCGGCATATTTGCGAATCGAGCGCCGGTCTTTCAGAACCTGGATGGTTTCACTGTCGGTTTTGCCGACTGCGGTGCCAGAATTTGTCATCGTGTCATGGATCTTTCAAATAAGTGTCAAGGTGCGCGAATCGACGCTTTGGCTATTCTGACAGGATCGGCAAAAGGTTTGCAAAGCAACATACATATTCATAAATTATATAATGTTAGGTGCGCTGATCAGATAGATAATGAATTGATTTGAATCAATTACGGCGAAAGCTGTTACACTTATGGTTCAGACTGGAGGCGTCCGTCGGGCGTCGTCCCTTGTGTGCAAGACGGGGTTGATGGAATGAATATTTTAACAATTATACCGCTTGGTCTGGGGGCTCTGCTTGGGCTCTACCTATCTGCCGGGGCGGTAGATACGATCATCTACATTCATGGCTTGGTACTGAGCGCGTTTTGCTTTACCGGTATCTTCCTGGTCATCAAGTCGGACGGCAATACGGGCGCGCCCGCCAATCCGAAATCGCTGATCCAATACAACGACAGTGTTGTTCGCGCCGGCATGATCGCCACGACCTTCTGGGGTGTGATCGGTTTTACGGTTGGACTGGTGATTGCCCTGCAACTGGCTTTCCCGGTGCTCAACCTTGATCTGCCCTGGACGAGTTTCGGCCGCTTGCGGCCCTTGCACACATCGGCAGTTATTTTCGCATTCGGCGGCAATGCCCTGATCATGACCTCGTTTTACGTCGTGCAGAGAACCTCGCAGGCCCGGCTTGCCGGCGGTTTTGCCCCGTGGTTCGTGTTCTGGGGATATCAGCTGGTTATCGTCCTCGCGGCGACCGGCTATGTCTTCGGCGTCACGCAGGGCCGGGAATATGCCGAGCCTGAATGGTATGTCGATTTGTGGCTGACCATCGTATGGGTCGCCTATCTTCTGGTGTTTCTGGGCACACTCTGGAAACGCAAGGAACCGCACATCTATGTCGCCAACTGGTTCTATCTGGCCTTCATCGTGACGATTGCCGTGCTGCATATCATCAATAATCTGGCGCTGCCGGTAAGCTGGTTCGGGGTTAAATCCTATTCGCTGTTCTCGGGCGTACAGGATGCCCTGACACAGTGGTGGTATGGCCATAATGCGGTCGGCTTCTTCCTTACCGCCGGCTTCCTCGGCATCATGTATTATTTCGTGCCGAAGCAGGCAAACCGACCGGTTTATTCATACCGGCTGTCGATCGTGCACTTCTGGTCGCTGATCTTCCTCTACATCTGGGCCGGCCCGCACCATCTGCACTACACCGCTTTGCCGGATTGGGCGCAGACCCTCGGCATGACGTTCTCGATCATGCTGTGGATGCCAAGCTGGGGCGGCATGATCAACGGTCTGATGACGCTGTCAGGGGCCTGGGACAAACTGCGGACCGATCCGATTCTCCGCATGATGGCCATTTCGGTCGCCTTCTACGGCATGTCGACCTTCGAAGGTCCGCTGATGAGCATCAAGTCCGTCAATGCCCTCAGCCATTATACGGACTGGACCATCGGTCACGTGCACTCCGGTGCGCTCGGCTGGGTCGGTATGGTCAGCTTCGGGGCGATCTACTTCCTGGCGCCGAAGATGTTCAACCGTGAAAAGCTCTACTCGTTACGTCTCGTCTCCATGCACTTCTGGCTGGCGACACTCGGCATTGCGTTGTACGCGGCGGCCATGTGGGTCAGCGGCATCCTGCAGGGTCTGATGTGGCGGTCATATGACGCGCTCGGCTTCCTCGAATATTCGTTCGCGGAAACCGTTGCGGCGATGCACCCGTTCTATGTCATCCGCGCTGCGGGTGGCGGGCTGTTCCTCGTCGGGGCTCTGATCATGGCATACAACGTTTATCGCACGGCACTGGGAGACGTACGTACGGAGAAACCGTATGTCGATTCTCTTGCCCACACAGCCAGCGCTTAAGGGAGATCGAACATGTTCGACCACGGAAAAATTGAACGCAATTCGATCCTGCTGGTGATCGGTATCATTGTCGTCATCTCAATCGGCGGTATTGTCGAGATCGCGCCGCTGTTTTATCTCGAAAGCACCATTGAGAAAGTCAAAGGCGTGCGGCCCTATACCCCGCTCGAACTTGCCGGACGCAACATTTATATCCGCGAAGGCTGCTATAACTGCCATAGCCAGATGGTCCGTCCGTTCAAGGACGAGCTGGAACGCTACGGCCATTATTCACTGGCTGCGGAAAGCATGTATGACCATCCGTTCCAGTGGGGCTCTAAGCGGACCGGGCCGGATCTGGCGCGAGTCGGCGGCAAGTACTCCGATGAATGGCATCGCGCGCATCTCCACAATCCGCGTGATCTGGTCCCGGAAAGCGTTATGCCCGGTTATCCGTTCCTCAGTGAAACCAAGGTGCGGAGCAAGGACATCGCCGACCATCTGAAAGCCAACAAGGCACTCGGTGTTCCCTATACCACGGAAATGATCGAGGCTGCGGTCACCGATATGAACGCACAGGCCGATCCCGAGTCCGATGGGGCGGGGGATGTGGTCAAGCGTTATGCCAAAGCCAACGTCCGTGATTTTGACGGCAATCCAGGCACACCCAGCGAGCTCGATGCGCTGATCGCCTATCTTCAAGTTCTTGGCACGATGGTCGATTTCTCGTCCTACGATGCCAAGGCCAACCTGCGCTGAGGAGGCTCATTATGGATTATCATACCGTTGCCGAGTTCGCCCAGACGTGGGGGCTTGTTTACATGGTGGTGCTGTTTATAGGCGTATTGATTTACGCCCTCAGGCCCGGTGCCAAAGAGACATTTGACCGTGCCGCGCAGATGCCGTTGAAGGAGGACTGATAGATGGTCGACAAACACATCGACGACATATCCGGGATAGAGACAACCGGACACGAGTGGGACGGCATCCGCGAACTGGATAATCCGTTGCCACGCTGGTGGCTGATCATCTTCTATGCCTGCTGCGTCTGGGCATTCGGTTATTATATTGCCTATCCGGCCATTCCGCTGGTCTCCGGCTACACCAAGGGGGTGCTTGGGTACAGCTCGCGCGGCGAGGTCGAAAAGGAAGTATCTAAGGCAAAGCTGGCTCAGGCCAAATATCTGACGGCATTGACGACGGCGTCGCTGGAAGAAATCCGGACCAGTCCTGAACTGCTGGAATTTGCCCAGGCCGGCGGCAAGTCTGCCTTTAACGTCAACTGTTCGCAGTGCCATGGTTCCGGTGCACAGGGTGCCGTCGGCTATCCGAACCTGAACGATGACGAATGGCTTTGGGGCGGTACCCTGAATGCCATCTATGCGACGATCAAGCATGGTGCCAGAAACGATCAAAGTGCCGACACGCATCAGTCACAGATGCCGGCATTCCTGAAAGATGAAGTGCTGACGGCCAAACAGGTCAACGACGTTTCCGAATTCGTGCTTTCGCTTTCGGGCCAGGCGACGGATCAGGCGGCGGCAGGACAGGGCAAAGCTGTTTTCGCTGACAACTGCGCGGCCTGTCATGGTGAAACCGGCTCGGGGATAGCCGAACTTGGTGCGCCACCGCTCAACAACAAAATCTGGCTGTATGGCGGCACCAAGGCCGATATCGTCAAGATGGTATCATTCAGCCGTGGCGGCGTGATGCCGGCATGGGGCACAAAGCTCGACGATGTTACCGTCAAGCAGCTGGCCATCTATGTCCATTCACTGGGTGGCGGTCAGTAAGCGACGTCAAATCTGACCGACACGTTCGCGACCGAAGTTAAAGCGGGGGCCAAGTCTTCAAAAAAGACGAGGGCCCCGCTTTCCTGAGCATAAAGAAAATAAGGCTGCCGGAAACGGGAAAGCAAATGTCAGAAAGCATGGACACCACGCACAACGGCAATGCCGCTTCGGATATCACCCGTCATGACGTTGAGGCGGTCAATAAAAGCGAACATCGATCGCTTTATAAAAAGCGCGTCAATATCCACCCGAAGCGTGTCTGGGGTGTGTTCCGCAAACTGAAGTGGCTGATCATGGCGCTGACGCTTGGCGTCTATTACATCACGCCGTGGCTGCGCTGGGATCGGGGTCCGGGTGCGCCGGATCAGGCGGTGCTGCTCGATATCGAACACAGCCGGTTTTATTTCTTCTTTATCGAGATATGGCCGCAGGAAATTTATTATTTTGCCGGTATGCTGATTATGGCGGCGGTCGGTTTGTTTCTGGTCACCGCCGTGGCCGGTCGGGCATGGTGCGGCTACGCCTGTCCACAAACCGTGTGGACAGATCTGTTCATCTGGGTCGAACGTATCGTCGAAGGCGACAGGGGGGCCCGGATTCGTCTTGATAAGGCGCCGATGTCGGTTTCCAAGGCGGCAAAACGGTTGATCAAGTATGCCCTCTGGCTGGTCATTTCGATGGCGACCGGCGGGGCCTGGATTTTCTATTTTGCCGACGCGCCGTCGCTGGCGCAGGATTTTATCTATCTCGATGCGCAACCGGTCGCGTATATCACAGTCGCCGTTTTGACGTTCACGACGTTTTCGCTGGGCGGACTGATGCGCGAGCAGGTCTGCACCTATATGTGTCCGTGGCCGCGCATTCAGGCGGCGATGATGGACGAGCATTCGTTGACGGTGACCTACAAGGCGGATCGCGGTGAGCCCAGGGCGCTGTATAAAAAAGGCGAAAGTTTCGAGAACCGCGGCGATTGCGTCGACTGCAATGCCTGCGTGGCCGCCTGTCCGATGGGCATTGATATACGCGATGGCCAGCAGCTGGAATGCATTACCTGTGCCTTGTGTATTGATGCCTGTGATGACGTGATGGGCAAGATCGGCCGTCCCAAGGGACTGATCGGTTACGATTCCGTTGCTGCCATGAACGGTCGCATCACCAAGCAGCCGGTCAAGCTGAAGCCGATCCGTGGCCGAACGATCGCTTATTTTGCCCTGTGGTCGGCCATTGGCCTGTTCATGTTGTATGTTTTTGTTGGCAGAACCGAACTTGATATCAACGTGCTCAGAGACCGCAATCCGATCTATACGGTGCTCAAGGACGGATCGGTGCAGAACGCCTATACCTTCAAGATTCTCAACAAGGCGCGGATTGAACGCTCGGTGTTTCTTGAAGTCACCGAACCGCAAGGGGCGCGGCTCAAGGTGGTTGGCGCCGAAGAACCGGATGCTGCGATGACGGCCTTGTTTGAAGTCAAGCCCGACACCGTGCAGAGTTTCCGTTTGCTTGTACAGTTCAATAAGGATGCGATCGCCGATGAAGCGATGGATATCAGGTTCCAGTTGCGCGACATGTCGAACGGTGAAACGGCAATATATAACAGCGTGTTTAGGGCACCAGAAAAATGAGCACACCGATGACGATCGATAAACCGCCAAGACAGATCACCGGGCGTATGGTGCTGATTGGCTTCATCGCCTTCTTCGGTGTTGTCGGGGCGGTCAATGCGGTCTTCATGTATCTGGCCCTGTCGACATGGCCGGGGCTGTCGACGAATGACGCGTATAAAAAAGGTATCGCCTATAACCAGACTTTAGCCGAAGCCGACGTGCAGCAAGCGCTCGGTTGGCAGAGCTATGTGTCCGTCGTCAAAGGGGGCAATCTGGAAGTTACCCTTGTCGACAAAAACAATGCGCCGCTTGGCAGTCTGACGGTTGAGGCGATCATGTCTCGCCCGCTTGGTGACGAGCGGACGTTCCCGGTGACACTGACCGAGACCGGCCCCGGTCATTACGCCGGCACATTTGCGGCACCGCTGCCGGGTCGCTGGAAAGCTGAAATCCAGGCGCATAACCAGACGTCACATTATCGCATGCTGCACGAGGTGATGATCCAGCCATGAACGCGCTGAAACCGGCGGCAAAACTGGTGACCCCCGAACAGACGGGTGCTGCCGATTGCTGCGATGCCGGTGCGCTGGCCAGCTTTACGGTTGCCGCCGGCGGGCCACAGCCGGTCACCGTCGCGCTGCAGTCCATTGCCGATCCCGGCAGCTTCGTGACGAACGACGAAAACGGCAATCCTCGTCTCTATCTGTTTGTTGAAAACCTTCATTGTGCGGCCTGCATCGGCAAGATCGAAAGCCGTCTGCGGTCCGAGCCCGGCGTTGTCACGGCACGGGTCAACATGAGCACGCAGCGCCTCGTCATCACCTGGCAGGCCGGTCAGGCAGACCCCGTGCATCTGATGCATGCCGTCTGCGAGCTAGGTTATCCGGTGACCCCGTTCGATCCCGATACCGTACCGGTCAGGCAGAGCCAGGAAGAAAAGCGCCTGTTGTCGGCGCTGGCCGTTGCCGGTTTTGCGGCGGCCAACGTGATGCTGCTGTCGATCTCGATCTGGTCCGGGCACGCCGGTGACATGGGCGAGGGCACACGGACCCTGTTTCACTGGATTTCGGCCCTGATTGCCCTGCCGGCGGTGGTTTATGCCGGCCAGCCGTTCTTCCAGAGCGCCTGGACGGCGCTCGCCAATCGTGCGCTCAACATGGATGTGCCGATCAGTCTGGCGGTTGTGCTGGCGGCATCCATGAGTCTGGTGCAAACCATTCAGAGCGCCGAACACGCTTATTTCGACGCCTCGATCTCGCTTCTGTTTTTCCTGCTGATCGGGCGTTATCTGGATCTGCAGGCACGCGGCAAGGCACGCTCCGCCGCCATGCATCTGCTGACCCTACAGGCGACGGCGGCGACGGTTGTTGATGTGGACGGCAGTCACCGCGCGCTCAGAATCAGCGAAATCAAACCGGGCATGATGGTACTGGTGGCTGCCGGCGAACGGATCCCCGTTGATGGCGCGATCAGCGACGGCAGCACCGATGTCGATATGCAGTTACTGACCGGCGAAAGTCTGCCGAAACTGAGCCGCACGGGCGACCGGGTGTTCGCCGGGACCCTGAACCTCACGGCACCGATACAGATCGAGACGTCAGCAACGGCCAGCGGCACGTTGCTTTCCGAAATCGTCCGCCTGATGGAACTGGCCGAGCAGGGCCGGGCAAAGTATGTCCGGCTGGCCGACCGGGTCGCAGGCATTTATGCACCGGTGGTGCATATCCTGTCTGCGGCGACGTTCATCGGCTGGCTGATGTTTGCCGATGCCGGATGGCAGCAGGCACTGATGGCGGCGATTGCCGTGTTGATCATCACGTGTCCCTGTGCGCTCGGTCTGGCCGTGCCGGTGGTGCAGGTGGTGGCTTCGGCGCGACTCCTGAAATCGGGCATTCTGGTGAAATCCGCCGATGCGCTCGAGCGTCTGGCCGCGATCGACACCGTGGTATTCGACAAGACCGGGACCCTGACGCTGGGGCATCCGCAACTGGTCGGCGGCAGTTATGACGCGACGACGCTCAACCTTGCCGCAACGCTGGCAGCGAACAGCCGGCATCCGCTGTCGAAGGCCCTGGGGCGGGCGGCAACGTCCCCATCCAACGCTAAACTCACCGGCCTCGCCGAAGTTCCCGGTTGCGGCCTTGAAGCGGTCGCGGACGGTCGGCGCCTGCGTCTCGGCAAACGCGCCTGGTGTGGTGACGCGTCCGGTGATGGTGACGCCGACGCAACCGAGATCTGTTTTGCCATCGATGGCCGAATCACCGCTTCGTTCCATTTTATTGATGCACCAAGGGCTGATGTCGGCGACGTCATCCGTCAATTACGCGCCATGGGGCTGGCCATCGAGCTGCTCTCCGGTGATGCCACACCGGCCGTTGCCGGTCTCGCGGAAACGCTGGGGATCGATGCCTGGCAGGCGCGCTGTATGCCCGAAGACAAGACCGCGCGATTGCAGCAGCTGGCCCGGGACGGGCACAAGGTACTGATGGTCGGCGACGGTCTCAACGATGCCCCGTCGCTGGTTGCGGCCGATGTATCGATGTCACCGGCCAGTGCCGTTGATGTCAGCCAGACGGCGGCGGACCTGCTGTTCCAGGGGCAGGCACTCGGCCCGGTGGTTACGGCGATCCGCGTCGCCAGATCGTCAACCCGGCTGGTTAAGCAGAATTTCGCGCTGGCATTCCTTTATAATGCCATTGCCGTGCCCTTCGCCGTGATGGGCTTTGCGACACCCTTGGTGGCGGCGGTGGCGATGTCATCCAGCTCGCTGATCGTGACCCTGAATGCGCTCAGGCTGAAATGGATCCGATAGGATAACCGCATGTCGATACTTGTGTATCTTATCCCGGTGGCGTTGCTTTTGGGCCTGGTCGGGCTTGGCGCCTTCATGTGGTGCCTGCGGTCCGGCCAGTTCGATGATCTCGACGGTGCGTCACGGCGCATTTTGCTTGATGATGAAGAGCGACCCGGAGAATAATCGTACCCTGCTGCAAGCTTGCGGAGCGAGGACACGTGCTGGATATCCTGAAAAGAATTTTCCGTTTCTTTGATGCGGCGGCCAAGCGTCATCAGACCACGTGCATTCATTGCGGTCATGTCATGCAGGGAGTGCCCCGGACCTGCGAAAAATGCGGCATGGAACAATCCGGTTCTCGCCAGTAAGCGGTTTCGTCGCGGCTTCCCTTGTGCACGCCATCAGATTCCTGAACAATTTGCCGATCCGCTATTGCGTTGACGTTAGGCGTCGATAGGATGCATCCATGGTGCAGCGCAATATAGGAATATTCAGCAGATGGATCTGACGTTCGGCGGCATATTGCTTTTGGGCTTTGTGATAGGCCTGCAACATGCGCTGGAAGCGGATCATGTCGCTGCGGTGACGTCGATTGCATCGGGTGAAACGACGTTGAAACGGATTGTTGCGCATGGCCTGCTTTGGGGTCTGGGTCATACCCTGACCCTGGGATGCATCGCCGGGACGGCGATCTATCTGGGCCGGACCATCGATGCGGAAGCGGCCGGATGGCTGGAATTTACCGTCGGTGTCATGCTGGTCGTGCTGGGCGGACAGGTGATCTGGCGAATCGTCATGGAACGTATCCATTTTCACAGCCACCGGCATGCGGACGGCACCCTGCATCTGCATGCGCACAGTCATGCCGGCGAAAAAGCCCCGCATAACCCGAGTGCGCATCGCCACGCACACCCGCAACGCCTGCCGTGGCGGACACTCTGCGTCGGCCTGATGCATGGCATGGCCGGCTCGGCGGCACTGGTCGTGCTCAGTGCTTCGGCCGTTGGTGATCCGCTGGTCGGCATGGCCTATGTTCTTATTTTCGGTGTCGGCTCAATGATCGGCATGGGTTTCCTGTCGATGATGATCGCGGTACCGCTCGGCTACACGGCGAAAACCCTGACCTGGGCCAACCGCTTCCTGCAAGGCGGCATCGGCTTCGTGACCGCCGGTCTTGGCTTCGTCGTCATCTACAACACGCAACTGGCCCGATTTTTCTGGTGATCCGTTGACAAAAGCGCCGCTGCCGGCTGTCGCATTAACCCGTTTATAACGCCCTTCAGGCATAAAACGGTATGGCCCGTAAAAAACCGACCCGATCAAACGCCAGGAAAACCGCCACGCCCCCATTGTGGAAGCGTCTCGGCAAGTGGCTCGGCACGCTTATGGTATGGGGGCTGATCATCGGCCTTTTCGTCATTGGATGGTTTTACACCGGCCTGCCGGATGTCGAGGATTCTCTGGCCCCGTCGAGGCGCCCGACGATCTGGATCCTGGCCGCCGACAACACGGAAATCGGCAGTGTCGGAGATCTGTACGGGATGCCGGTCAGGCTGACCGATCTGCCGCCGTCACTGCCGCAGGCCGTCATCGCCACCGAAGATCGGCGCTTTTACAGCCATTTCGGCATCGATCTGATTGGTCTGGCGCGCGCCATGGTGACCAACATCCGCGCCGGCAGGATCGTCCAGGGCGGCAGCACGATCACCCAGCAGGTCGCCAAGAACCTGTTCCTCAGCTCCGAGCGCACCTTCAAGCGAAAAATTCAGGAAGTGATGCTGGCCCTGTGGCTGGAAAACAGATTTTCCAAAGACCAGATTCTCGAATTGTATCTGAACCGCGTCTATCTGGGCGGCGGCACTTATGGTGTCGACGCCGCGTCGCATCGATATTTCAACCGGCCGGCCTCGGGATTGAATGTCTGGCAGTCGGCGATGCTGGCAGGGTTGCTGAAAGCACCAAGCCGCTACAATCCGCACAACGATGATGAGCGGGCCGACAAGCGCACCCGGGTGGTTCTCGCCAATATGGTTGCCGCCGGTTATCTGACCGAGGATCAGGCGAAAAAGGCAGGGACCTCGTCGGGGCAGGGCACGACGCCGCGACCGGGTCAGCTGGCGCCTTACTTTGTCGACTGGGTGCTCGATCAGGTGCGTGACTACGTCAGCGCCCGTGACCGCGATCTGATCATCAGGACCACGCTCAACCGGGGGGACCAGCTCGAAGCCGAACGCGCGCTTACGACGATGCTGGCGAAAGTCGGCACAAGCCGCAAGATCGGCGACGGTGCGGTTCTGCTGATGACGCCCGAGGGTGCTGTGCGGGCCATGGTCGGTGGGAAAAACTATGCCGAAAGCCAGTTCAACCGGGCCACGCAGGCTCGTCGTCAGCCGGGCTCGGCGTTCAAGCCGGTGGTCTATCTGGCCGGTCTCGAAGCAGGCATCAAACCGGATGATCTGATCGATGATTCACCGATCAAGATCGGCAACTGGGAGCCCAGCAATTTTAACGGCAAATTCGCCGGTCCGACGACGATGGCGGACGGGCTGGCCAATTCCGTCAATACGGTTGCCGTGCGCATTGCCCTGAAAGCCGGGATCAGTCGGGTTGCCGATGATGCGCGCGCCCTCGGCATTGATCCGGGTGAAAAGCCGGATGCCTCGATAGCTCTTGGAACCGTCGACACGACGCTGCTGGAACTGTCCGCCGCCTATGCCCCGTTCGTCAACGGCGGTCATGGGGTGTTGCCGTTCGGGATTGAAGAAATTCGCGATGTTGGCGGCGAGCTCCTGTACAAGCGCAGTGGCTCAGGCTCGGGGCAGGTCGTGCCGCAGCAGTATATCGGTCCGATGAACCGCATGATGCAGCGTGTGATCACCGGCGGCACCGGCAAGGCTGCCGCGTTCGGGCGCGATGCCGCCGGCAAGACCGGGACGTCGCAGAATTACCGTGACGCGTGGTTTGTCGGCTTCAGTGCCGATTATGTCGCCGGCGTCTGGCTCGGCAACGATAATGGCGATCCCATGAAAGGCGTTACCGGGGGCAGCTATCCGGCCCGCATCTGGCGTGACGTCATGGCCAAGGCCCACCAGGGATTGCCTGCCCGGGATCTGCCGATCCCTTCGGATAACCGTGGCTTCTTTGCAAAGCTTTTCGGTACCATCGAAGGAGTGAAGCACGACGTGAAAAAAGCCATCGGTGGTGTTGAGCCCAAATCAGGCGGGACCTTTAAGCTTCCCGACGGCGTCTCGGACAGAAACTGAACAGTTTACGAAGATTTATTGTTGAGACGTGCAATCGTTGCGGTGGTTGAAAACCCGTCCTTCAGTTCGGCCAGCACCACCTTGCCGCCCCAGCCCATCACCAGATCGGCACCGACCACATCGTCGACTTTGTAATCGGCGCCCTTGATCAGGACATCCGGGCGAAGCTGGCCGATCAGCTCAAAGGGCGTGTCTTCACCGAAAATTACCACCAGATCGACCGACGTCAGCGACGCCAGCACAGCGCTACGGGCGGCCTCGTTCTGGACCGGTCTTTCCGCGCCCTTGAGGCGCTTGACCGAAGCATCGGAATTAAGCCCGACGACCAGCCGGTCGCAAGCGCCGCGGGCCTGTTTCAGCAACGATACGTGCCCCGGATGCAGCAGATCGAAGCAGCCGTTGGTAAAGCCGATCTTGTATCCCTGACGGCGCCAGCGGGCGATGCGCTCGACCGCCTGGGAATCGGTCAGGACCTTGGCCTCGGCGTCTGAAATATCCTGATGATGCAGGGCGGCGATCACCTCGGCGGCATAGGAGACTGCGGTGCCAACCTTGCCGACGACGATGCCGGCGGCGGTATTGGCCACACTGGCGGCATCCATGGGCGAAGCCCCGGCGCCGATCATCGCGGCCATCGTCGCAACAACCGTATCGCCGGCCCCGGAGACATCAAAGACTTCCCGGGTTTCAGCAGGCAGATGATGGGCCGTGCCATCCGGCGCGACCAGCGTCATGCCGTCGGCGCTTTGCGTAACCAGCAAACCGCCAAGCGCGTGTTTGCCGATCAACGAGGTTGCCGCGGCGGCAAGCTCCGGTGCGGACTTCGCGGGTAACTTCGCCGCCTGTTCCAGTTCCTTGCGGTTGGGCGTAATCAGATCGGCCCCCTGATAGCGATCATAGCCTTCGCCTTTCGGATCGACGATCACCGGGACACCGGCCGACTTGGCGGCGGTAATGATTTTGGCGGCGCGGCCACCGGCCAGCACGCCCTTGTCATAATCCGACAGGACCACTGCGTTAAAATCGCCGATCGAGCGGGTTGCCGCCTTGAGCAGTTGTTCGGCTATGTCAGCGCCGATGGCCGGGTCTGTTTCCCAGTCGGCGCGCAACATCTGCTGATTGCCGGCGACGTAGCGGACCTTGATGGTCGTCGCCGCGGACGGATCAATAACCAGCCGGGCATCGACCAGCGGGCTTTCGGAGAGGGCTTCGCCAAGCTCGCGCCCTGCCGTGTCGTTGCCGGCGATGCCGACAAACGTCACGCGTGCGCCCAGTGCCGCCAGATTGCGGACGACGTTACCGGCACCGCCCGGCATCCGGGTTTCACCGGTAACCCTGAGAATGGGGATCGGCGCTTCAGGCGAAATACGGTCAACCTCACCGCTGACAAAGCGGTCGAGCATGATGTCGCCAACCACCAGGACACGGGTGCCTTCAATAGCTTCGACGAGGGGAACCAAGCGCGACCGGTCCATGCTCATACCAACCCCAGTTCGATTTCCAATGCGCCGCACAGCATCTGCCCAAGCGTGATGTGCATTTCCTGAATCCGTGCCGTGGTGTCGCTCGGCACGATGATCAACGGATCGGCAACGCCGACCAGCCGGCCTCCGTCTTTGCCGCTCAGCGCGGCGGCAACGATGTCGATGTCATGCGCCGCCTTGAGGGCGCGGATCACGTTTTCGGAATTGCCCGATGTGGAAATGCCTATGGCGACATCGCCGGGCTTGCCGAGCGCTTCGATCTGGCGGGCAAAGATGTTTTCGAAACCGAGATCATTGCCGCCGGCGGTCAGCGCCGATGAGTCGGTGGTCAGCGCGATGGCGGCGATCGGCGCACGGTCGGTCTTGTAGCGGATCGTCAGTTCCGTCGCCAGATGCTGACAATCGGCAGCACTGCCGCCGTTGCCGAAGAAGATGATCTTGCCGCCGTGACGGATGCTTTCCGCCGAGCGCTCCAGCAACTGGGCGAAACCGGCTGCGCAGGCTGCCCGCGTCTTTGCGGTAACATCTGCGTGCTCGTCAAATTCAGCGGCGAAAAAGGCTTTGATGTCCATGGCTCTGTTTGTCTTACATGTCTATGCGGTTGCCGGTCTGCAGGCTTTCGAGAACGGCAATCGTTGCCGCTGCGGTTTCGATCAGCTCAGTTTCCGGAATGGGCGGCTGGCCACCGTCGATAACGCTTTTTACAAACGCCGCCAACTGCTGTTTGTGGCCCTTGTCCTGTTTTTTGGTTGCCGTGTTCATGCGACCGTCGGCCGCAAGATTGAGAACGCGGAAGTCATCCAGCGTGGCGGCGCGGCCACCGGCGAAAATCTCGATGCGTTCTTTCGGCAGGGCGGTGTCGCCTCTGGCGGTATAGATGATGCTGGCAATGCTGCCGTCGGCAAAGCCAAGCTGGGCGATGACATCATCACCGGTACTGCCCGCCGTGGTCGCGGCATCGGCGCGGACACTGCTGATCGGGCTTGCCGCCAGATGCCGGGCGAGATCGACGAAGTGGCACATTTCGCCGAGGATGCGGCCGCCGCCTTCGTCGCTGGATTGGGTCCAGTGCGCCTCGTCGATGGCACCACCGTTGATGCGCAGCGTCAGAACTCTGGGGCCGGCAGTGTTTTTGAAATGCGCTATCATTTCGGCAATCTGCGGCGCAAAGCGGCGTTTGAAGCCGACCTGCAGGAAACCGCCGGCACCATTCAGGGCGTCGATGACGCCGTTCAGCTGTTCAAGATCAAGAGCCAGCGGCTTTTCCACGAACACTGATTTCCCGGCATTGAGGGCCGCTGCCGTCATCGCCGCATGGCTGTCATGGCGGGTGGCGATGACCACGGCATTGATTTCCGGATCATCGAAGACGACGGCGCTGTCGGTCGTGGCCAGCTCGAATCCCTGCGTTTCGGCACCGTGCTCGGCACTGGCACCGCGCTGCGTGGCGAGGGTCTTGAAGCGCACACCGCCGATGGACTTGATCGCAGGCAGCAGCACCGCGCGGGCGAAATTGCCGGCGCCGAGAAGCCCCAGCACACAGCCGCCGGCGGATGCCCGACCTTGCCGTTTGCTGATGGTTCTGGCCGAGGGCTGAGCCTGATCGGGATAGCTCAGCACCACGCCAAGGTGGCGTTCGGTGCCACCGGTCACCAGCGCATAGGCCTGCTCGGCGTCGTCGAGTGAAAAATGATGCGAGGTCAGGGCGCTGACATCAAGGCGCAGGGGCCGCGCCGGGTCCATCAGCCGCAAGGCCTCGGCAAGGTTTTCCGTTTCGGTCCAGCGCACCCAGCCCTCCGGATACTTGACGCCGCGCTGTTCAAAGTCGGTGTCGTAGCGGCCCGGACCATAGGACCTGGAGACGATGATATTGAGCTCTTTCTGCATGAACGGGCCATACGGAAAGGTCGTTCCGGTCAGGCCGACCATGACGACGCGGCCGCGGTCGCGGGCAATCTCGGCGGCGAATTCAAATGGTTCGCTGCTGTCGGTGGCGGCGGCAATCAGCACGGCATCGGCACCCAGGCCGCCATTCAGCGGCGCCACCATGGCGGCGCCGTCGCCACTCGGCGGCAGGGCCCGTTCCGCCCCCATGTGCAGGGCCAGGGCGAGCCGGTCTTCGGCATAGTCGAAGGCAATGACGCGGGCACCGGCCATGGTCAGGAAGCGAATCGCCAACTGCCCGACCAGGCCGCAGCCGATCACCGCGACGACGTCACCCAACCCGGCATTGGCATTGCGAACCGCATGCATGGCAATCGCCCCCAGGGTCGCATAACAGGCTTCATCATCGGTCACGGTGGCCGGAATTCTGGCGACGAGGTTGCGGGGAACGGTGTTCAGTTCGGCATGATTGGCGATACCGGCACCGGCCATGGCGACCCGGTCGCCGACCCGGAATTCGCCTTCAAGGCCGGCGCCGACGGCGATCACTTCACCGGCGGCGGAATAGCCCAGCGGCAACGGCTCGTCGAGGCGTGCCATGACGGTTTTCCAGGTGTTCCAAAGACCTTCCTTCTTGGCCTTGTCGAGCACCTTTCTGACCAGATCGGGCCGCGCCTGGGCTTTGCCGGCAAGGCTTTTTCTGGCGAAGTCGACAACCATCCGTTCGGTGCCTGCGGATATCAGCGACGCCCTGGTCCGCACCAACAGTGCGCCCGCACGAACAGCTTGCGCCGGCACATTTTTCAGAGCCAGCTTGCCGGTGCGTCGTGATTGTATGACCTGCTTCATTGCCGCTACGGCTCCTGCTCAGGAGAGGCTTTTGAAATAATCGATGGTTCGCTTGAGGCCTTCGCGAAGCTGTATTGTTGGCGCCCATCCAAGGACGTTCTTGGCCAGCGTGATATCCGGGCAGCGCTGGGTCGGATCATCTTCGGGCAGTGGCTTGAAGATGATTTCCGATTTTGAATTGGTCATCTCGGCGATGGTTTCAGCCAGCTGCCGGATCGTGTATTCACCGGGATTGCCGAGGTTCATCGGTCCGGTGTGGGCATCGTCGGCATCCATCAGACGCATCATGCCCTCAACCAGATCATCGACAAAACAGAACGAGCGGGTTTGCGATCCGTCGCCATAAAGCGTGATCGGCTCGCCCCTCAGCGCCTGCATGATGAAGTTGGAAACGACGCGGCCGTCTTCCGGGTGCATGCGCGGACCGTAAGTATTGAAAATCCGGCAGACCCGGATGTTCAGCTTGTGCTGGCGGTAATAATCGAAGAACAGGGTTTCGGCACAGCGCTTGCCTTCGTCATAGCAGGCGCGCGGTCCGATCGGATTGACGTTGCCTTTGTAATCTTCGGTTTGCGGATGGACTTCCGGATCGCCATAGACCTCGCTGGTCGAGGCCTGCAAAATCTTTGCGTTGGTGCGCTTTGCCAGCCCCAGCATGTTGATGGCCCCGTGCACACTGGTTTTCGTCGTTTGCACCGGGTCATACTGGTAATGCACCGGTGATGCCGGGCAGGCCAGATTGTAGATTTCGTCGATCTCGACAAACAGCGGAAAGGTCACATCGTGGCGCAGCAATTCGAAATTCGTGGCCTGCAGAAGATGCGCAACGTTGGCTTTGGCGCCGGTAAAGAAGTTGTCGACGCAAAGCACGTCGTTGCCGCGTGCGACAAGCCGTTCGCAAAGGTGCGAGCCGATAAACCCGGCACCCCCGGTAACCAGAACTTTTTTAGCCAGAAGTGAACTCACGGCGTTCCTCGCAATTTTCAAAACAAACGGTGACGGAAACTACCACCGGGGAAGCAGAGGGCCAAGTCGAAAGGAATGCCCGGAATTCCTGTACTTTCAGCGGAATGCCGGAAGATTTCCCTCGTTTAATCCCTATTTTGAGGCAATTCTAATTCGCCCACTATAATAATCATCTTGATATTTGTAGTATGTAGCACCTGTTATCGTTAACGATTTGTGAAACCTCGCGGATTACAAGATACGCATGGCACTGCCATTGGATAAAGCAATGACCCAGGAAGCGGTACTCCTGGAAAAGCTGTCGCGGATCGAAGAGAACCCGTCAGGCTACTATGCTGTCCATTTGCATCTTTCCCAGTTGCGGCCCGGCAACCGCCAGCATCACTTCATCAATATTGCGGCGCGCGTCTTTGATAATCTCATCAACAATGCCGATGCCATACTGTATCTCATGATGAATCAGGACATGGTGCTGATCTGCCGTGAGATTCTGGTCGAGGATATTGATCCGTACATTGACAAGGTCCGCGCCATGTTCAGCGAAGATCCGCTGGCGTCCGGCGACGACGAGTACGAAGACCGCCTGTCGACGTGGTATGATCTGGCATCCAAGGAAGATTATGCGGCGTTCCTGTCGGTAGCGACCGAGCTTCCCGTAAAAGCCCAGTTGCTGTTCGAAGAGCAGCAGCGCAATCGCGAGCAACAGGTCGGCAAAAGCGCCGGTGATCCGATTTCCGCGAAAAACCTCGCCGCCATCAATCAGAAACTCCAGTCGACCCGGATCGCCGATCTGATCCGCCAGCAGACGTGCATCCGCATTGCCCCCGGCAAGGCCGGCGCCTTTGTCTTTCGCGAGCACTTCATCGCCATGTCCGAACTGAAGGAACGGGTGTCGCCGGGGGTCAATCTGTTTTCCAGCCCGTGGCTGTTCCAATATCTGACGGAAACGCTGGACAGGCGTGTGCTGTCGGTCATCAGCCGCAAGAATTTCGACGAAATGAAAGAGCCGATCAGCCTCAATCTCAATATCGGGACGGTGCTGTCCAGGGATTTCAACAATTTCAAACGCATCGTCGGCGACAATGCGTCGAAGGTGGTGATCGAGCTGCAGATCATCGATATCTTTGCCGACATGAACACCTACGGGTATGCCCGTGACATGTTGCAGGACCTGGGATTCAAGGTTCTCGTCGATGGCGTCAGTCCGCTGGCGCTGCAGTTCTTTGATCCGGCCAACCTGCGGCCGGACTTCATCAAGGTCGGCTGGGGCAAGGAGTTCGAAGAAGAATCCAAGGACAGCGCCCGGCTCAACCTGTTCCGGGAAACCGTGCAGCATGCCGGCCGGGACAGTATCATTCTGTACCGCGTGGACTCAGAGAAAGCCGTGAAATGGGGGCTGGCGCTCGGCATTTCACGCTTCCAGGGGTATTTCATCGACAAGCTTGTGCAGGCGATGATGCGTTCGAAGGTCAAGCCGACGGCCAAAACCAAGGCGGCTTCAGCATGACCGCCGGGTGGATATAAAGATCATGGCGACACAGCCCGACAAGCTCCCCTCGCAGGAAAAGCTGCTCATTGATTACGTTCGCCGGCTTGAAAAGCTGAAGGACGAGCGCGGTCTGGTGCATGTGCATCTGTCTCAGTTGCGGCCCTTCAATCGCAAGGATCAGCACATCCGCACCGCTGTCGGCAATTTTGATTCCCTGATCAAGGACATGCTGGGTCAGCTGTTTACGATCAAGAATGCCGATCTGTTCTTCTTCTATAAAACCACCGCCAAGTCGCAGGTCGAAACGGTGGTGCAGAAAATCCGCTTTCTGTTCGGTGATGATCCGCTGGTCGAGGAAGACGGCAAAAACGGTCTGGCATTTGCAACGTGGTACGACACGTCGCGTCAGTATGAAGACGTCGTGCAGCTGGTTCAGGGGCTGGCCGAGGCCGAGGAAAAGCGTCAGGGCGAAGTCCGCAAGCGGATGGATGCGCGCGAAAGCCTGAAGGAAAAACAGAAAAAGGGCGAACCGCTCACACCCAGTGTTCTGGCCAGGGTCGAAGAGGCCCTGTCGCGGGCCGATCTTTCCAATCTGGTGCGCCGTCAGTTCATCTGCTCGGTCGACAGCAAGATGGTCCCCGATCAGAAATTCAGCGAGCTGTTCATCTCGATCCAGGACCTGCGGGAAACCATTCTGCCGGGCGTCAATCTGGTCTCGAACCGCTGGCTGTTCCAGCATCTGACGGAGACCCTGGATCGCCGGGTCCTGTCGATGCTGATGAAAACCGACGCGGTCTCGATCTCCGGTGACATCAGCTTCAATATCAATGTCAGCACACTGCTGTCCGATCAGTTCCAGATATTCGATGACAATCTGTCAGCGGCGCGGCGCGGTGCCATCGTCATTGAACTGCAGAAAGAGGATATTTTCTCCGACCTGTCGTCCTACCTGTTTGCCCGGGAATTCGTCCAGACCAAAGGCTACCGGGTCTGCCTTGACGGATTGACGATGGAAACCCTGCAGGTCATCGACCGTGTCCGGCTCGGTGCCGACATGGCTAAAATCGTCTGGCACCCCAATCTGGTTGACCGTGGCGAGGAAGTGCAGGCCATCATCAAGGGATTGCTGGATCGGGACGGGCCGGAAAAATGGATTCTCTGCCGCTGCGATAATCGCGAAGCCATCGATTTCGGCCGGTCCGTCGGCATCAACCAGTTTCAGGGCCGTTTTGTCAAAAACCTGATTGCCGAAGACGGGCGCCGGCGTGATCTGCTGAAACTGAAGCGCCGCATCGAGCGTTCTTCTGAACCGCAGACTGACAGCGAATAATCAGACTACGCGCCAATGGCTGCATGCTTTTCAGGTGCTGCTGCGGCAACGCACGGTGAAGCGCATGACTTTTTGGATGACTTCGGTAACGACATGATCCATGATGCACATCATGGATCATAATGTCGACGGGCTTGCTGGTCGCCAAAAAAATACAAACGGATCCGAAATTGCTTAGATTGCCAAGGCTGTAGGACCCGCGCGGAGTTCCCTCAGTCGTTTTGATTGCAGTCCCCTGAACCGTGCTGTCCGCGCTGACAGAGAGGTTGTTATGGAAGACGCATCGATCTGGCTTGCCGGCCTGAAGAACGGGCTGACCGATATCATGGCCAGTGTTATCGACTATCTCCCGAGTCTTGCTGCTGCCGTCGTCCTGCTGCTGGCCGGCTGGTACATCGGCAAGATGGCCAGGGCCGGGTCGATCAAGATCACCCATGCTCTGAACCGGATTATGGATGGATTTGTCGCGACCGGCCGGTTGGCGACAATCCGCGTCTCGGAAAGTGCGGCTAGCCTTGTCGGCAATGCGGTTTTCTGGCTGGTTCTGTTCATCTTCGTGACGGCCGCTGCCGATGCTGCCGGTCTGACGATCTTCTCGGTCTGGCTCGAAAGTATCGTCACCTACCTGCCGAACCTGCTGGGCGGCGGATTTATCATCTTTGTCGGTTATCTGGTCAGCATCGCCATTCGCGATCTGGTGGCGACGGCGCTCGACACACTCAGCGTGCGTCAAAGCGACATGATCGGCGCGATCCTGCAATGGGCGACATTCCTGACGGCGGTTATTGTCGGTCTGGAGCAGATCGGCATCGACGTGACCTTCCTGATCGTCGTCATTGCCGTCGTCGTCGGCGCACTGTTCAGCGGTCTGGCGCTGGCCTTCGGACTTGGCGCCAAGCCGCTGACGACGAACCTGCTGGGTGCGCATTATCTCAGGCAGCAATACACAACCGGCCAGGTCATCCGGATCAGCGGTGTCGAGGGGCAGATCCTTGAATTTATCGCCACCGGTGTGACACTTTCGACCTCGGACGGAATTACCTCGGTACCGGGGGCCGCATACTTCAATGATCCGGTTGTCCTGATACAGGCGGGTGATGATCATGACTGATACACCGCTCCTGACCATCGCCTATATCGAAGGCAAACCCGAGCGCGCTGCGCGAACGCTGGAAACGCTCAATAGCGATGATGCTGCGGCTTTGCTGGCAACGTTACCGATGCGCACCGCAGCGATTGCTCTTGGCCGGATGAGCCCCTGGAGTGCCGCACAGTGCGTCGAGGCCATCGCCGTTGAACGCGCTGCCGGTATCGTCGAGCAGCTTCTGTTTCAGGATGGCGCGGCGATTCTGCGAATGCTTTCCGATGCATCCCGTGCCGCCATCTTCAAGGCGATGCCGTCGTCGCTGGCGCGCGCCTTTGAAAATTCTCTGGGCTTCCCGAACGGTACCGTCGGGGCGCACATGAACAAGCTGTCGGCGTCGATGGAAGAGACCAGAAGCGTTGCCGATGCGCTGAAATTCGCCCGTCAGAAAAGACGTCCGAAAGGAGACTATATCTATATTACCGATGCCGGCCGGCTTTATCTGGGCGTCGTCCGGATTTCCGAACTGCTGCGTCAGGACGGCAAGGTTACGCTGGGCGAGATCATGGAAAAGGACATCCATCCGTTGCTCGCCCGCGCTTCGTTGTCATCCATAGAAACCGCCGCGCAATGGAATGATCACAGCGTCCTGCCGGTGGTCGGCCGCAAAGGCAATTTTCTGGGTGCGCTGTCGCGTCACGACTGGGCCGATGCCCGCCAGCGTGCCTTTAGCGACGTTCAGCCGTTTGAAAATCATGCCATCGTGCAGCATATGGCGGTCAGTTATGCGGTGACACTGTTCGGGCTTTTGAAGCTGATTCTGCATTCCGATACCCGGATCGCCAAGCCGGAGGTACGCCATGACCGGTAATCTTGAAACCGCGGTTGCCGCCCTCAACCGGCGCTTTCTGCTCGATCATCCGATCGACGCGGCAAGACTGGTCGAATCCATGGATGCCGATGACGCCGCCGCCACTCTGGCCGATCAGGACGTCGGGATACTGCTGCCGGTGTGGCGCAGGATTTTGCCTGGCGACGGCACGCGGATCATGCTTGAGCTGCCGCAGCAGACAACTCTGGCGCTGCTCTCGGAAATGCTGCCGAACGAAGCGTTGCAGTTTCTCAATCTGATGGAAGAACAGGACCGGGAGCGTTTTCTGGCCAGCCTGACACCGCAGATCAGCGACGAAATCGGCAAGCTGATGCGTTACCCTGAAACCAGCGCCGGTCGTCTGATGAACCCGATGGTGCAGACGTTCCGGGGTTCCATGACGGCGTTGGAAGCACTGCAGAAACTGCGTGCTGCCGGCATTCACCGGGCGCAGAGCCTGTTCATCGTCGATGATGAAAACCGCATGCGCTCCAGGGTCTTCATTCAGGACATGGCAATTGCCGAGGACGACACGCCTTTGGCGGAACTGGAACGACCAGTTGCCGAATACGTCAGTGCGATGGCGTCCGTCGACGAGGTTCAGGAACTTCTGGAAAAGGACCGCAATGCCGATCTGCCGGTGATTGATGCCGACGGCAAACTGATCGGCGTGATCTCGCACGCGGCCATGGTGCAATCGATTCAGGAAGACGCGACGGCAGATATCCAGACCATGGTGGGTGCCAGCAAGGACGAGCGGGCCCTTTCCGCACCGTTGTTTGCCGTGCGCAAACGTCTGCCCTGGCTACAGATCAATTTGCTGACGGCGTTCATGGCGGCTGCGGTAGTCGGCCTGTTCGAAAATACCATTGCCCAGTTTACCGCGCTCGCGGTGCTGCTGCCCGTCGTCGCCGGTCAATCCGGTAACGCCGGCGCACAGGCGCTTGCCGTGACCATGCGCGGCTTGGCGTTGCGGGAAATATCGATCCGGCAATGGCCCAGGGTTACGTTGAAGGAAGTCAATGTTGGGCTGGTCAACGGACTCGCCGTCGCCGTCACCTGCGGCCTCGGCGTCTTTCTGTGGAGCGGCTCTGCCGGGCTCGTGCTGGTCATTGCCATATCGATGGTGCTGGCGATGGTCGCGGCCGGGTTTGCCGGTGCGATTGTGCCGATTGTGCTGACCCGTCTGGGTCAGGACCCGGCGCAGTCATCATCCATCGTGCTGACCACGGTCACAGATATCGCCGGCTTCTTCTCGTTTCTGGGGATCGCGACACTGCTGTCGGGGATGCTGTAAGCTCAAGCCGGTTTGTCGCTGACTCCGGCATCGGCAAAGCTGGCCATGCCGGCGTGACAGGCGGCTGCGGCACGAACGATGTTGATCGCCAGTGCCGCACCCGAAGCCTCGCCAAGCCGCATGCCGAGATCGAGCAGCGGTTTCTTTTTCAATGTATCCAGCAGCCTGCGGTGACCGGGTTCCGCCGAGACATGCGCGGCGATCGTGTGATCAAGGCTGCCGGGATGCTGGGCGGCCAGCGCCGCCGCCGCCGCGCCGGCGACGTAGCCGTCGATCAGCACCGGGCATTTCATATAACGCGCGGCAACTATGGCTCCGGCCATCGCCGCCAGTTCCCGACCGCCGAGACGGCGCAACAGATCAAGCGGTCCGCTCGCCGGTCCCTTGTGCAGGGCCACGGCATCGGCCACGGCTTGCGCTTTCATGGACAGTGTCGTGCCTGTAACGCCGGTGCCGGGTCCGGTCCAGTCTGCGGCGTGACCGCCATAAAGCGCATGACAGACGGCAGCCGCCGATGTGGTGTTGGCGATGCCCATTTCACCGATGCACAGAAGATCGGTGCCCGTGTCAACGGCTTGCCAGCCGATCCCGAACGCCCGGGTAAACTCGGCTTCGTTCATCGCCGGAGCTTCGGTGAAATCCGCGGTCGGATGCTCAAGATCAATCGCGATGACCTTGAATGTGGCCCCGGCGGTTTTGCTCACCTGATTGACAGCGGCGCCGCCGGCCTCGAAATTGGCGACCATCTGCGCCGTCACTTCGGCGGGATAGGCGGAAACGCCTTTTGCGGCAACACCGTGATTACCGGCAAACACGACTACGGAAGCATGCTCGATCTTCGGCGGTGCGCGGTCCTGCCAGCCTGCCAGCCAGACGCTGATCTCTTCAAGCCGGCCGAGTGCCCCCGGTGGCTTGGTCAGCGTCGCTTCGCGGGCCATGGTTTTGCTGATCGCGGCTTCGGACGCAGCGGGTGCGGTCTGCAGGCGCTTGAGGATGTCGTCAATACTGGCTGGCGCGTTGGTCATGATGGCGGGACTATATAAGCACGCGGTTGTGCGTCAAAAGCTAAATTCGGTGACAGGCCCGCTGGAGCGCGATAGAACCACCCTTATGTCAGCACCGATCAATGATCTTAGCCCAGTTCGCGACCTTCGTGTCGCGGTGACGTTTCTGACCCGCATCCCGACGGGGCGGATCGCCGATCTGGCGACATCCGACCTGGCCCGGGCCGCGTGGGCGTTCCCGCTGGCCGGTTTTTTCGTCGGTCTGCTGGCCGGGGCTGCGCTTTATCTGGCCAACATGACGGATATATCGCCGCTGGCCTGCGCGCTGATTGCACTGGCCGTGCAGGCGGTCGTCACCGGTGCGCTGCACGAAGACGGACTGGCCGATGTCGCCGACGGCTTCGGCGGCCATGAGAAAGCAAAAATTCTCTCGATCATGCGGGATTCGCGAATCGGCAGCTATGGCGTGCTGGCGCTGATTTTCAGCGTCGCTATTCGCACCACCATGATTGCGGGCATTCCGGGCGCCGGTCTCGCCTTTTTCTGCATGATTGCGGCGGCCGTTTTTTCGCGTAGCGTCCTGCCGATGGTCATGAACAGAATGCCGCCGGCCAGAGATGACGGGCTGGCCCGGGATGCCGGCACGCCGACGCTGCAGGGGGCGCTCATTGCGTTCGGCATCGGCGCTTTCGCGCTCTTTACTTTGCTGCCGCCATCGGTAGCCTTGGCGGCCCTCGTCATTGGTTCGGCGTTGGCGGCCCTGATCCTGCTCTGGGCGCATCGCCGTCTGGGCGGGCAGACCGGTGACGTGCTGGGTGCCTTGCAGCAGGTTTTCGAAATCGCGGTGTTTTCAGCGGCCGCAGGATGGAGTTCGGTTTTCTATGAATGACGGCACAACAAGATGGTGGCTGGTCCGCCATGCCCCGGTGCTCGGGGTTGAGGGCAAAATTTACGGCGCCGACGATGTCGCATGCGACCGTTCCGATCTGCAGTCGTTTCAGTCGCTGGCCCGCCGCTTGCCGGGTACGGCGCCCTGGTACACGTCGCACCTCAGCCGCGCCCGGCTGACCGCACAGTCAATCAGGGAAGCCGGTCTGCAGACATCGGATCCGGTCATTGACGAGCGTTTCGGCGAGCAGAGCTTCGGCGACTGGCAGGGCAGCAGCTGGGATGAAATGCGCGCCGCCGATCCCGTAACCTATGATGCGTTCTGGCAGGACCCGGTCGGCAACCGCACGCCGAACGGCGAAAGCTTCACCGATCAGATCGCCCGCGTCGGCGCAGCGATCGAGGATTATACCGCCAGACATGCCGGTTCGGATATCGTCTGCGTGTCGCATGGCGGCACCATCCGGGCGGCGCTGGCGCATGCCCTCAATCTCGATCCGAAGTCCGGCATGGCGATCACCGTGCACACGCTGTCGCTGACGGTGATCGAACATGTGCCGGATGGCCTGTTGAAGGGGCGGGGCGGTGCCTGGCGTGTCGTGCACGTCAATCGGCCGGCCCGCGAAGACCACTGATGGGTACGCTGGCACCGATAACCCTGGTGCTGGGTGGCGCCCGCTCGGGCAAAAGCCGTTATGCAGAACAACTGGTCGAAGCGGAAGGCGGCGGCATCTACATCGCCACCGCCGAAGCCTGGGACAGCGAAATGACCGACCGCATCGCCAAGCATCGGGCGCGGCGGGGTGATCTCTGGGAAACGCTGGAAGCCCCCACGGATCTGGTCGGCGCGCTGACGTCCAAGGCCTGTCGCGGCCGCTGCGTGCTGGTCGACTGCCTGACCCTGTGGATTTCCAACCTGATGTTCGCCAAACACGATGTCGAACGCGACGTCGCGATGCTGGTCGCGGCCCTGCCGGCCCTTGACGCCCGTGTCGTTTTCGTCTCCAACGAGGTCGGTCTCGGGATTGTCCCGGATAATGCAATGGCGCGACAATTCCGCGACTATGCTGGCACGACGCACCAGCAAATTGCCCGGGTCGCGCAAAGCGTTGTTTTCGTCGCCGCCGGTTTGCCGCTGATAATGAAGGATACGCAGTAATGAAGATTCCAGCGACGGTGATCACAGGCTTTCTGGGTGCCGGCAAGACGACCCTGATCCGTCATATTCTGGCCAATGCGAACGGCCGGCGGATTGCGCTGATCATCAACGAATTCGGCGATATCGGGATCGACCGCGACGTGATCAACGGTTGCGCCATCGAAGGCTGCGCCGAAGAAGACGTGCTCGAACTGGCCAACGGCTGCATTTGCTGCACTGTCGCCGATGATTTTCTGCCGACCATGGAAAAGCTGCTGAACCGGGCCGAACCGCCCGATCACATCATCATTGAAACCTCCGGTCTGGCTTTGCCGAAGCCGCTGGTCAAAGCCTTCAACTGGCCGCAAATCAGATCCCGCGTCACCGTCGACGGGGTGATCGCCGTGGTCGACGGCCCGGCCGTCGCCGCCGGCCGTTTTGCCGATGATCCGGACAAGGTTCAGGCGGTCCGCGAAGCCGACGACAATCTCGATCATCATTCCCCTTTGGAAGAGGTTTTCGAAGACCAGTTGCTATGCGCCGATCTGGTGTTGATGAACAAGGCCGATCTTTTGTCGGCAGGCGACAAGCCCGGGGTGATGGAAATCCTCAAGCGGGAAACCCGGGACGGCGTCAAGATTGTCGAGACCGTCAAGGGCAACATTGATCTCAAGGTCTTGCTGGCGATGGCGTCTGCCGTTGAAGACGATCTCGAAGGCCGCCCGTCGCATCATGACGGCGACGACGATCATGACCATGACGAGTTCGAAAGCTTTCATGTCGGTCTCGGTGATATCGATGATACCGATGCCCTGGAAGCGCGCATCAAGACGGCCAGCATTGATCATGATATTTTGCGCATCAAGGGCTTCGTGCATGTGCCGGGCAAGCTGATGCGTCATGTTGTGCAGGCGGTCGGCCCGCGCATTGATCGTTATTTCGATCGGCCATGGGCCGAGGGTGAAGTACGCCAGAGCCGGCTCGTCGTGATCGGCCTCGCCGGTATGGACCGCGCCGCGATTGAACGGACGCTCAGGGGATAAATCAAACCCCTCACCCTCCCATCCTGTGAGGGGAGCAGAGGAAACGGAGTTCGATGCATCTACTTGCGGCACAACCGGGCGCCATTACCGACGGTGAGGAAGCGGTCGACCTCGGACAAAGTCCGGGCGATATCGTTTATATCTCGGCCGCCGACAGCGACCTTGCCCTGCTTGCCGATGCAACGCGGCGTTTAACCGAAGACGGCACCGACATGCCGAGCCTGCGCCTCGCCAATCTGATGCAGCTTGGTCACAACATGTCTGTCGATGTTTATGTCGAAGACATCATCAGTCATGCCAGGCTTGTCGTGGTACGCTGCCTCGGCGGGTTCGGCTACTGGCCCTACGGGATCGAGCAGATCGCCAGTGTCTGTCGGGCAAAGAATATCATGCTGGCGATGCTGCCAGGCGATGATCAGCCTGACCCGGAACTGGCTGCCTATTCGACACTGGGGGCCGACGTGCAGCATCGTTTGCTGCAGTTCGGTGTGCACGGCGGGCCGGACAACAGCCGCAACATGCTTTTGTACATGGCCTCGCTGCTGGGCGGCGATATGGACTGGCGCGAGCCGACACCGTTGCTGCGTTCCGGCGTCTACTGGCCGGGTGCAACGATGCCGGGTATGGCCGACGTGCGCGCCCACTGGCAGCCGTCGCAGCCGGTTGCCGCACTGGTGTTTTACCGGGCACTGGTGCAGGCCGGAAACCTCAAGGCCGTTGATGCGATGATCACGGCGTTGCAGCAGGCGGGCCTCAATCCACTGCCTATCTTTACGCAAAGCCTCAAGGACCCGGTCTCGGCGGAAACGCTCGGTGCGCTGTTCGCCGCCGCCGCACCGGACGTGGTTTTGAATGCGACCGGCTTTGCCGTGTCGTCGCCGGGGCTGGTGCATGTCACCGGGCCGCTCGACAAGCCCGACTGCCCCGTTCTGCAGGTGGTGTTCTCGGGCGGTAATCTTGCCGGATGGCAGGAAGGCACGCGTGGTCTGTCGGCCCGCGATATAGCCATGAACGTGGCGCTGCCGGAAGTGGACGGACGCATTTTCACACGCGCCGTATCGTTCAAGGGACGGGCGCGGCGTGACGATGCCACTGAAAGCGATGTCGTCACCTACGAGCCGGTCGCCGACCGCATGCACTTCGTCGCCGCACTGGCCGGCAACTGGGCCAGACTGAAACGCACCCCCGCCACGGATCGGCGGATTGCACTGGTGCTGGCCAATTATCCGAACAAGGACGCGAGGCTCGGCAACGGCGTCGGCCTCGATACCCCGGCCGGTACTGTCCGGGTTCTGGCCGCCCTAGAGGGTGCCGGGTACCGCATATCCGATACCCCCAAAGACGGCGCTGAACTGATCGCCCGCCTGAAGGCCGGACCGACCAACGATTTCAAACAACTGTCGACGCGCACGATCAGTGAAAGCCTTGCGCTATCGGATTATCAGATCTGGTTCGGTGGCCTGCCGTCGGCCGTGCGCGAGCAGGTGCTGGACCGCTGGGGGCCGCCCGAGGGTGATCCGTTCTATCAGCCGGGTGACGTCGACTGCGGCAACTTCGCCATCTCGGCTTATCGCTGCGGTAACATCGTCATCGGTCTACAGCCTGCGCGTGGATACAACATCGATCCGGTGCAGAGCTATCACGATCCGGCGCTGATCCCGCCGCACGGCTACCTCGCGTTTTATGCCTGGCTGGAACGCGGCTTTCGCGCCGATGCGGTCTGTCACATGGGCAAACACGGCAATCTGGAATGGCTGCCGGGCAAGGCACTGGCGCTGTCGGAAAACTGTTTTCCGGAAGCCGCCCTCGGGCCGATGCCGCACATCTATCCGTTTATCGTCAACGATCCGGGCGAGGGTACGCAGGCCAAACGTCGCGCCGCCGCCGTCATCATCGATCACCTGACTCCGCCGCTGACCCGTGCCGAAAGCTATGGTCCCTTGAAGGACCTCGAGCAACTGGTCGATGAATATTACGAGGCCGCCGGGGTTGATCCCAGACGCCTCAAAGTGCTGACCGAAAATATTCTGACGCTGTGCCGCGCCACCGGGCTTGATGAAGACATCGGTATCTCGGTTGATGAAAACGAAGACGATGCACTGGCCAAGCTCGATGGTTATCTGTGTGAGTTGAAGGAACTGCAGATCCGCGACGGGCTGCATGTGTTTGGCGTCAGTCCCGAAGGTCGTCTGCTGGATGATCTGCTGGTTGCCCTGATGCGCGTTCCCAGAGGTTCCGGTGCCGGGATTGATGCGTCGCTGCACCGGGCCATGGCGGCGGACTTCGGTCTCGACTTCGATCCGCTGGACTGCGACATGGCCAATGTGTGGACAGGGGTAAAACCGGACGCTATGCAAAGCCTCAGTGATGCGCCCTGGCGTTCAACCGGCGACACGGTCGAGCGGCTCGAGCTTATGGCATCGGCGCTGGTCTCGGGTGCGCAAAAATGTGATCCGGCGTGGGCTGAGACCGGGGCCGTGCTCGGCTGGCTGGCAGATGATCTCAAGGGGCGTGTCGCGGATTGCGGGGACGCTGAACTCAACGGCCTGCTGACGGCGCTGGATGGGCGTTTTGTTGCCCCCGGCCCGTCCGGAGCACCGACCCGCGGTCGCCCCGATGTGCTGCCGACCGGGCGTAATTTCTATTCCGTCGATACCCGCACCGTGCCGACTCCGGCGGCGTGGACGTTGGGCTGGAAATCGGCAACCTTGCTGATTGAGCGCTACATGCAGGATCATGGCGAGTGGCCGCAGAGCATGGCGATTTCGGCTTGGGGCACATCCAACATGCGCACCGGCGGCGACGATATTGCCCAGGCGCTGGCGCTGCTGGGGGTGCGACCGACCTGGGACAGCGCGTCCCGGCGTGTGGTCGGTTTCGAGATCATGCCGCTCGATTTGCTGGATCGTCCGCGCGTCGATGTAACGCTTAGAATTTCAGGCTTTTTCCGAGATGCCTTCCCGGCGCTGATCGATCTGTTCGATAGCGCCGTGCGCGCCGTGGCTGCCCTCGATGAATCCTCTGTCCAAAACCCGGTGGCCGCCCGGGTGTCCGCAGAGGTCGCCCGCCTGATCGATGAAGGGGCCGACGCCAAAGACGCCCAGCGCCGTGCCGGATTCCGCGTCTTCGGATCGAAGCCCGGCGCCTATGGGGCCGGTCTGCAGGCGCTGATCGACGAGAAGGGCTGGCAGACCGAAGCCGACCTCGCCGGCGCTTATGTCGCGTGGGGCGGCTTTGCATACGGCTCGGGTGCCGAAGGTGCGGCCGAGCACGGGCTTTTCAGGGATCGACTGGGCCGTGTGCAGGCGGTCATTCACAATCAGGACAACCGCGAGCACGACCTTCTGGATTCGGATGATTATTACCAGTTCGAAGGCGGCCTGGCGGCGGCCGTGCATGCCGAACGGGGTGCGCGTCCGGCGGTCTATCACAACGATCATTCAAGGCCGGAGCGCCCGGTGGTGCGGCCGCTCGAAGACGAGATCGCGCGCATCGTCCGGGGCCGCGTCGTCAATCCGAAATGGATCAAGGGCGTCATGCGGCACGGCTACAAGGGGGCCTTCGAGATGGCCGCGACGGTCGATTACATGTTCGCCTTTGCCGCCACCACGGGGGCCGTTCGCGATCATCATTTTGATCTGGTATTTCAGGCTTACCTAGATGATGCGGCGGTGCGGGATTTTCTCGCCGAAACAAACCCGGATGCGCTGCACGACATCGCCGAAAGGCTGCTCGAAGCGCAGGACCGGGGGCTGTGGACACCGCGCCTGAATTCAACCAGAGATTTGTTGCAGCGTCTTGCCCGCAGCCGGGTATAGTAGGTGACCGAACGGAGAGAAATGATGAGTGCGAAAGACGACATGACGGAACAGGAACTGAACGCCCGGCACGCCGAGAAAATGGCCAAGAAGAAAGCCGCGCGCGACAAGATCCTCGCCACCAAGACCATCCAGAAAGGCCTGCTGATCGTCCACACCGGCAAGGGCAAGGGCAAGTCGACGGCGGCCATGGGCCTCGCCGTTCGCGCCATCGGCAACGGCATGAAGGTCGGCATCGTGCAGTTCGTCAAAGGGGTCTGGGAAACCGGCGAACGCGTGGTGCTCGACAAGTTTCCCGATCTTTGTGTGATCAAGGCAATGGGCGAAGGCTTCACCTGGGAAACACAGGACCGCGAACGCGATATTGCCGCCGCCCGTCAGGCCTGGGAAATGGCGAAACAAATGATTAACGATCCATCCTATAAGATGGTCATTCTCGACGAGCTGAACATCGTCCTGCGCTATGACAATCTGCCGCTGGATGAGGTTCTCGAGGTGTTGGCCAACAAGCCCGAAATGCTGCACGTCGCGGTGACCGGGCGCAATGCCAAGGACGAACTGATCGAGATCGCCGATCTCGTCACCGAGATGACGCAGATCAAGCATCCGTTCCGGTCCGGCGTCAAAGCGCAGATCGGGATCGAGTTTTAAGGAGACAAAGCCATGACGTTTGAAAACACGCGCCGTCGATTTCTGTCGGTCTCATTGGCGGCCCTGATGTTTGGCAGCCTTGCCGGCTGCGCGGAATATGAAGAATCGCCAAGCCTCAAGGCCGAACATCTGGTTGACAGTGCGGTCGCCACCGTCGAGCGCTTCCAGACGCTTCAGGGTCTGCAGCGATTCTCCAAATTCCTGCCCGATTCGGTGGCCATCGCCATCTTCCCGAGTGTCATCAAGGCCGGCTTCTTTGTCGGCGGCGAGGGCGGGAACGGCCTGCTGATGATCCGTACCCGATCAGGCTGGAGCGCGCCCGCGTTCTATACCATGGGGGCCGGCAGCTTCGGTCTGCAGTTCGGTGCCCAGGATACGGAAATCATTCTGGTGATCCGCAATCAGGGGGCCTTGGACGCGATCCTCAATGATCAGGCCAAGATCGGTGCCGACGCCGGCATTACCGCCGGTTTCTATGGCCTTGGTGCAGAGGCATCGACGACCACCAATATGGGTGCCGATGTGCTGGCCTTTGCCAATTCGAAGATCGGCGGCTATGTCGGCGCCAGTGTCGAAGGGGCGGTGATTGCGCGCCGGCAGGACATCAACGAAGCGGTCTATGGCACCGGCAAGACACCGCGCGCCATTGTCACCGATCCGAACATGCATATGGCCCGTGCCGATCGCCTTGCGCAAACGCTCGCCAAATATTAACTGGCCTGAGGATTGAGCGATGCAGGCAAGGATCGGCCCCCGGCCCTGATGTTTCAGGGAACGGGGTCTGACGTCGGCAAATCCCTGCTGGTCGCCGGACTGTGTCGGGCGTTTGCCAATCGCGGCCTCAAGGTCCGCCCGTTCAAACCGCAGAACATGTCGAACAATGCCGCTGTCACCGCTGACGGCGGTGAGATCGGTCGCGCCCAGGCGTTGCAGGCGCTGGCCGCCCGGGTGCCGCCCGGCGTCCACATGAATCCGGTGCTGTTGAAACCGCAGTCCGAGATCGGTGCACAGGTGATCGTGCAGGGACGCGTTGCCGGCAATGCCCAGGCACGGGATTATTACGACTGGAAGCCGAAGCTCATGGCCAGGGTTCTGGAAAGTTTTCAGATCATTGGTGACGATGCCGATTTGGTGCTGGTCGAAGGCGCCGGCAGTCCGGCCGAGGTCAATCTGCGCGCCGCCGACATCGCCAACATGGGATTTGCCGAAGCCGCCGGCGTGCCGGTTGTTCTGATCGGCGACATTGACCGGGGCGGCGTGATCGCCCAGATCGTCGGCACCTGCGCCGTGATCTCGGAGGCTGACCGCAGCCATCTTGCCGGTTTCGTCATCAACAAGTTCAGGGGTGATCCCAGCCTGTTTGATGACGGCATGAAACTGATTGCCGAAAAGACCGGTCTCAGGCCTTTGGGGCTGGTGCCGTATTTTGCCGATGCCCGGGTCTTGCCCAAGGAAGACGCCATGGCGCTGGATAATCGCGATGCGTCCGACAAGAAACCGGGCGAGATTCTGATCGTCGTGCCGCGGCTGCCGCGCATCGCCAACTTTGACGATCTTGATCCGCTTGCCGCCGAACCGGATGTCCGGGTCGAGATCATCGAAATGGGCGAAGCCCTGCCCGGGAACGCCGACGTCGTTTTGCTGGCTGGATCGAAAGCGACGCTTGCCGATCTGCAGGCGCTCAGGTCAAGCGGCTGGGACATCGACATCGCCGCGCATCACCGCCGTGGCGGTCTGGTGGTCGGGCTGTGCGGCGGCTATCAGATATTGGGTAAAAAGCTGGCCGACCCGGGCGGCATCGAAGGGCCGCCTGCATCCGCCGAAGGGCTCGGCCTGCTGGATGTCGAAACGGTGATCGGCGGCGACAAGTCGCTGATCGAAACCACCGGCAGCGAACGGCTTACCGGCATGCCGGTCAGGGGCTATGAAATGCACATGGGCCGCACCACCGGGCCGGATACCCGGACGCCTTGGTTGACGCTTGATGACGGCAAGGTCGACGGCGCGGTCTCGGAGGATGGTCGGGTCATGGCCGGCTACATGCACGGTATTTTTGCCGCCAACCAGTTCCGCCACGCGTTTCTGGCCAGACTCAGGGATGGTCGTGCATCGGTGGTGGATTATGACGCCCGCGTCGATCAGGCGCTGGACGGGCTCGCCGCGCATCTGGAAAAGCATATGGATCTGGATGCGCTGCTGGCGCTGGCGCGGTAACACATCCTTCGAGACGCTCACAAGTGCTCGCTCCTCAGGATGAGGTTGTGTGTATATCTTATCCTGAAGATACCGCTTATATACCTCATCCTGAGGAGGCCGAAGGCCGTCTCGAAGAATGCTACAGCTGCAGCCGGACAACCGCGATCAGACCGACAAGGCCGCCGGTGATCAGGCAGGCCACGCCATACAGATACAGGGCGCGCTGGATGTCTTTCGCCGTGGTCCGGGCGCGGCCGTCGCCCATCCAGTGATCGGTAACGATTTCGCCGCCGTAGGTGCGCGGTCCGGCCAGCGCGATGCCGAGTGCACCGGCCATTGCCGCTTCCGGCCAGCCGGCATTGAACGAGCGGTGTTTTTTCGCATCCCTGACGGCGGTCCTGATCGCGGCGCCCGGATTGCCGGTCGGCACGAACAGGGCGGCGAAAGCGAAGATCAGCGCCGACAGGCGGGCCGGGATCGCATTCAGCGCATCGTCGAGGCGCGCCGCGGTAAAGCCGAAGGCCCTGTATTTCGGGGTCCTGTGGCCGATCATGCTGTCCAGGGTGTTAACGGTCTTGTAGACGAGAATGCCCGGGAATCCCAAAATCACGTACCAGAACACCGGCCCTGCAACGGCATCGGAAAAGTTTTCGGCCAGACTTTCGATGGCGGCGCGCGCCACGCCCGGCGCATCCAGGCTGTTCGGATCACGTCCGACGATATGTCGGACGGCGGCGCGTCCGCCCTCAAGACCCTCCAGCTCCAGACCGCTGGCGACCCGGGCGACCGCGTTGTAAAGTCCGCGGCCGGCCAGCAGACTGACCAGCAGCGCGCATTCCAGCACCCAGCCCCACGGCACATGATAGGTCAGCCACATCACGCCGGTGCCGATGGCGGCGGCCAGCGTGACCATGACCAAAACCACGAAGGCACCGCGCAGGGCGCGGTCGACCTCGGTCCGTTTCGGCCGGTTGAGCTTGTCGTCAAAGAAATAGATCAGGCTGCCGATGATCGCGACCGGATGCTTGATTCGCTTGAAGATGAAAGCAGCCTCGCCGACATAGGCCTCTATGGCCATTGCCAGAATCAGCAAAATCAAAGGATCAAAGGGCGACGAAGCGCCTGCAAAACCGAGCGTTATCATAAGGCGATTTGACGACACGCACCTTTCAACGTCAACGCCGGCCTGCCTGTTTTAGGGAAATGGTTGAAAACGATATGTTTTTAACCGATTCTCAGGTTGTTGAGCCGGAATGGCCAAGAGGAAGTGCTCGTGGAACTGTCGTTAGCCGAATTGCCGCAATGGGCCGGGATCGCCCTTGCTGCCGGGATTGCTGCCATTGTCGGGGCGGTCATCGGCATGTGGTTTGCGCGCAGCCGATCGGGCGCCGATCCGCGCAATGATCCGGCGGCGGCGGACCGCGATGATATGCGGCTGGACCGCGACAACCCGGTGTTCATCGCGCTGCAGGAAGTCTTGCGGGCCAAAGGCATCGGCGCCAAGGAGCAGGACACCCGGCTGCGCGAATTTGCCGCGGAATATACCGTCATCCATCGCAAGCTGCGCGATCTGTTGCCGGTCGGTGACGGTCAGGACGATGCGCAGCGTCAGGCCATCGCAGCGCTCGAAAGCGGTGAGTTTGAGAAAGCCATCACCCTGACCGAGAAGCTCGGCATTCATGAAGGCGAGGAAGGCCGACGTCTGCGCGAGCGTTCCAGCAAGCTGCTGGCGGCTTCGGCAACGGCAAAGATTGTCGCCGCCGATCTGTATATGGTGCTGATCGCGCCGGAAAATGCCCGCGTGCTTTACGAGCAGGCGGTCGACGAATTGCCAGTCAATGCTGACGAGCGGCGCGCCGAGGTGCTCAACAAGCTTGGCACCGCCTGTTATCAGAACGGCGATTCCGACTCCGCCGTCAAAGCCTTCACGCGCGGCCTCAGATTGCTGGAAAAGACCATCGGCAACGATCACCCCGATGTCGCCACGGCACTCAACAATCTGGCGCTGATCCATTATTCCAAGGGCCGATATGATATGGCGGAGCCGCTGTACCGCCGCGCCCTGATGATCGACGAGCGGGTGCTCGGCTATGATCACCCGGGGGTCGCCACCGATCTCAACAATCTCGCCCTTTTGTACAAGAAGCAGGGCAATCTGGCGGCGGCAGAACCTTTGCTCAAGCGCGCCCTGCTGATCAAGGAACGGACCTTCGATCCCGGCCATCCCTCGCTGGTTACCGGTCTCAAGAACTATGCATCGCTGCTGCGCGCCCTCGGTCGTGGCGACGAAGCCAAGGAATACGAGACCCGCGCCGCATCGCTGCCACCCAGCAGGACCGAAAGTGCAGCATAATTGCAGCATTTTTTGTCGGATAGGCGCTTTCTCCCCCGCCCATTTCCTGCCATAGTCCGTCCCCGATTGGGGCCGGAGGCGATGACCAGCCCTTGAATGCTTGAAGGCAAGGACCAGGCAATGACAAATACATCCGCCGTGATGATCTGCGGCCACGGCAGCCGCGACAAAGCCGCTGTTGACGAATTCAACCAGCTCGCTGTTCGACTGAAAGAACGGCTCCCCAGGCACGATATCGAAAGCGGTTTTCTTGAATTCGCCGAACCGGTGATCAGGACCGGCCTTGAGAAGCTCAAGGCGCGCGGCGCCAAGAAGATCGTCTGTCTGCCGGGTATGCTGTTTGCCGCCGGTCATGTGAAAAACGACCTGCCGTCCGAAATCAACACGTTTGCCAGGGAAAACCCCGGTATCGAAGTGATTTTCGGGCGTGATCTGGCGATTGATCCGAAAATGCTGCGCGCCGCCGAAGCACGGGTCAAGGAAGCCATTGCGCTGACCTCGGGCGAAAAGGAACTGGACCAGACCCTGCTGATGGTGGTCGGTCGTGGCACCAACGATCCCGACGCGAATTCGAATATTTCCAAGATCGCCCGCATGCTGTGGGAAGGCATCGGCTTCGGCTGGGCCGAAGTCAGCTTTTCAGGTGTTGCCTTTCCGCTCGTCGATGCCGGGCTCGAGCGCGCCGTCAAGCTTGGCTACAAACGCATCGTCGTGTTCCCGTATTTCCTGTTCACCGGCATTCTGGTGCGCCGCATTTTCAAATGGGTCGACGAGGCCGCAGCAAAATATCCCGACATCGAATTCGTCAAGGCCGGCTATCTCAACGATCAGGATCATGTCATCGACACCTTCATCGAGCGTTTCCACGAAGCCCTCGAAGGCGGTGCCGCCAACGCCATGAACTGCCAGCTGTGCAAATACCGCGAGCAGGTTCTCGGTTTCGAGGATGAACAGGGCATGGCGCAGGTCGGACACCACCATCACGTGATGGGTGCCGGGGTCGAGGAAAATCCGGAAGATCACGGTGTCTATCTGGGACGCGGTCACGGCCAGCGTCACGACCATGATCACCATCATCACGGACACGGGCACGACCATCCGCACGATCACACGCACGACCATGATCACGGGCATGATCACGGGCATGACCACCGCCATGACGCAAAGGCCAAGGGCGGGCACTGAGTGGACCGGCAAGGCGCATGATCATGAACGGCACGTATCTCAAGGACCCGGCAGACATTTACGCACAATCATTTGCGACGGTGCGCGCCGAAGCACACCTTGCGCGTTTCCAAGATGATCTCGCCGACGTCGTCGTGCGACTGATCCATGCCTGCGGCATGCCCGGCATCGCCGAGGACATTGCCTTTACGGATAATGCCGTTTCTGCCGGGCGTGCGGCCTTGAAATCCGGTGCCGCCGTTCTGGTTGACGCCAACATGGTCGGGGCCGGTATCATCCGCCGCCATCTGTCGGCCAACGAAATCATCTGCACCCTTGATGCTGCTGGCGTCGCCGAAGATGCAAAAGCGATGGCAACGACCCGCTCGGCCGCTGCGGTGGATCGCTGGCTGCCGCACTTGGCCGGATCCGTTGTCGCCATCGGCAATGCACCGACGGCGCTGTTCCGTCTGCTCGAACTGATCGAGGAAGGTGCGCCGAAGCCCGCAGTAATTCTGGGGTTTCCGGTCGGCTTCGTCGGTGCTGCGGAATCCAAGGATGCTCTCGCGGCGGATCAATCGGGGGTGCCGTTTATCACCCTGAAAGGCCGGATCGGCGGCAGCGCTATTGCGTCTGCAGCGGTCAATGCGCTGGCTGCGGGGCTCGGATGAGCGCACCGATAACCGTACTCGGTATCGGCGACGACGGGCTCGCCGGCCTGTCGGCAACCGCCCGCATGGCACTGGATCAGGCCACCGTTGTGGCCGGTGCAAAACGTCATCTGGCGATGCTGGACGCCTCGGACAAACGCCGGCGTCTGCACTGGGGCAAGAACCTCGCCAAGGGAATTGAAAAGCTGGCAACTCTCGGTAAATCCGAAACCGTCTGCGTGCTGGCCAGCGGTGATCCGTTGCTGCACGGCATTGCGGTCAAGATGATTGCGCAGTTGGGCGCCGACGCCGTGACCGTGCTGCCGTCGCCAAGCGCCTTTTCGCTGGCGGCATCGCGCATGGGCTGGTCGCTTTCCGATCCGATGCTGGGGTGTCTCAGTGTTCACGCCGAGCCGTTCGCAGCGCTCCGCCGGATGATCCAGCCGAACGTGCGCCTGCTGATCCTCAGCCGCGACGGCAGCACGCCAAAGGCGATTGCGGAAACCCTCAGCGACATGGGCTATCCGGATAGCCCGGTGACGGTTCTGGAGCATATCGGCGGGAGCGCCGAAAAACGCACCGATGCCCTCGCTTCGGCGGGTTTCAAGGATACCTTTGCCAATCTGAATACCGTTTGCGTTGACGTCGTTGCCGGTCCCGAGGCCAACCCCTTAAGTCTGGCACCGGGGCTCTCCGACGATGCCTTTGATCACGACGGCACCATCACCAAGCGCGAGGTCCGCGCGGTAACGCTGGCGGCCCTTGGCCCTCTGCCGGGCGAAGTGCTGTGGGATGTCGGCGCCGGAAGCGGCACCATCGCCATTGAATGGCTGCGGGTTGAACCGCGCGCCCGCGCCGTCGCCTTCGAACAGGATGCGGAGCGGCTTGATGCCATCCGCAGGAATGCCGAGGCCCTCGGCGTGCCGTCGCTCGAGATCGTCGCCGGATTTTTCCCGGCGTCGCTCAAGCGTCAACGCGCGGTACCCGACGTTATTTTCATCGGCGGCGGCGTTGCCAGCGATAGCGATGTTCTGGTTGCCGCCTATGATGCACTAAAGGCCGGGGGGCGGCTGGTTGCCAACGCCGTGACGCTGCAGGCCCAGGCGCATCTGATCACGGCCGAACAGGTATTGGGCGGCGAGCTGGTCAGCATCGGCATCGCCAAATCATCAAAGGTTGGGACCATGACGGCTTTGAAGTCGGCCATCGATGTCCTGCAATGGCGGATCAGGAAACCATGAGTGCAAAACTGTTTGGGGTCGGCGTCGGACCGGGCGATCCGGAGCTGCTGACGTTGAAGGCGGTGCGCCTGATCGGGTCCGCCGATGTGATCGCCTATCCGGCACCTGCCGACGGCACCGACAGCATGGCCCGCGCCATCGCCGCACCGCACATACCGGCCGGCAAGATCGAAATCGTCATCGAAACGCCAATGATCCCGGGACGCTTTCCGGCCAATGATGTTTATGACCGGTATGCGGTCGAGATCGCGCAGCATCTGGATGCCGGACGCAGCGTCGTCGTCTTGTGTGAAGGCGATCCGTTTCTTTATGGCTCGTTCATGTATCTGTTTGGTCGCCTCTCCGGTCAGTACCAAAACGAAGTCGTGCCCGGTGTCTCGTCGATCTGCGCCTGCGCCGCTGTCGCCGGCCAGCCGCTGGTATCGCGCAATCAGGTGTTGTCGATTGTCCCGGCACCGCTCGAGGAAAGTGATCTCGAAGCACGCATTGCCGGGGCCGATGCCGTTGCCATCATGAAGGTCGGCAGACACCTTGCGAAGGTGCGCCGGGTGCTTGAAAAGCTCGGGCGGATGCAGGGTGCGGTCTATGTCGAACGCGCCACGCTGACCGATGAGCGGGTGATGCCGCTCGGCGACCTGGAAGCCGACAAGGCGCCTTATTTTTCGATGATCCTGGCGCGACGCGTCGAAGCGGTGGATGCACAATGATGTCTGACAGTCGTCTCGCGATCATAACCCTGACCGCCGTCGGTGAAGTGCTGGCCCGTAAAATCGTCGCCGGCCTCGGCCATGGCGAGGTACACGGTCTGGCGCACCGGACCGGTAAACCGGACGTCGCCTTCAGCGATACCATGGCGCATATCCGCGCGCTGTTTGCCGACGGCAGGCCGCTCATCGGCATCTGTGCTGCGGGCATTCTGATCCGTGCCGTGGCCCCGCTGCTGGCCGACAAGCGGAGCGAGCCGGCGCTGCTCGCCGTTGCCGAAGACGGCAGGTCGGTGGTGCCGCTGCTGGGCGGCCATCACGGTGCCAACAGGCTGGCGGCGGAGATCGCCGGTGTGCTTTCCGGCCATGCTGCGATAACCACGGCGGGCGACATCGGTCTCGGCTTCGCTCTGGATGAGCCGCCGGCCGGATGGCGGATCGGTGATCCTGAACCGGCCAAGGCAGTGACCGCAGCGCTGCTGGCCGGCCAGCCGGTCAGGCTGTTGTCGGACGCGCAGGCACCGGCAGCCGACTGGCTGAAAGTGCCGACCGACGAAGGCGCCAGGCTGACCATCTGTGTCACCGACAGTGATCCCGAACCCGATGCGGATACGCTGCTGATCCATCCGAAGACGCTGGCCCTCGGCGTCGGCTGCGAACGCAATTGCCCGCCGGACGAACTGGCGGCGCTGGTGTTCGAGACCCTAGCCGATGCCGGACTGGCCGCAGCGTCGGTTGCCTGCGTCGTCTCGCTGGATCTCAAATCCGATGAAGCGGCGGTGCTGGATCTGGCCGATACTCTTGATGTCCCGGCGCGGTTCTTTGATGCCGCCACACTTGAGGCCGAAACGCCAAGACTGAAGACACCGTCCGATATCGTCTTTGCCGAGGTCGGTTGCCATGGTGTTGCCGAAGCGGCGGCGCTGGCGGCAGGTGGGGCGGATGGAACACTGATCGTCGCCAAGAAAAAATCAACGCGGGCGACCTGTGCGGTTGTTCGCGCCCGGTCCGTCATCGACCCCGAAACGGTTGGACGTGCGCAGGGACGTCTGTCGATCGTCGGCATCGGTCCCGGACAGGCCGCTTGGCGGACCCCCGAAGTCAGCGCCTGGCTTGCTGAGGCAAGCGACGTTGTCGGCTATGGGCTGTATCTTGATCTGCTGGGAACAGCGATTGCCGGCAAGCAGCGACACATGTCGGAACTGTCCGAAGAAGAGGCCCGCGTGCGCCGTTCCATCGAGCTCGCCGCCGAAGGTCGTGACGTGGCACTGGTCAGCTCGGGTGACGCCGGGATCTATGCGATGGCGGCGCTGGCCTTCGAGGTGCTGGACCGGGACGACAATCCGGCGTTCAATCGTATTGATGTCCGGGTCAGTCCCGGCATTTCGGCGGTGCAGGCGGCTGCGGCGCGGATCGGTGCGCCGCTCGGCCATGACTTCGCACTGATCTCGCTGTCCGATCTGCTGACACCTTGGGCGGTGATTGAAAAACGCATTGAAGCGGTTGCCGCCGGTGATTTTACCGTAGCGTTCTATAATCCGGTTTCGAAACGCCGCCGCACGCAGCTGGCAAGGGCCCGGGAAATTCTGCTGGCAGCGAGGCCGGGTACGACACCGGTTATCCTGGCGCGAAATCTTGGCCGTGATGAAGAAGATGTGCGGGTAATCACACTTTCCGAGCTGGATGTTGATATGGTTGATATGCTGACGCTGGTTCTGGTCGGATCATCGTCGACCCGGCATATCACTCGAGGTGTCCGGGAATGGGTTTATACGCCGCGCGGTTATGCGGATAAACCCAAAGACACATAAAAAAAGGAAACACCACAATGCGCTATGTATGGATTGTTTTGCTGAGTGCCTTTTGCCTGTCACAGGCAGAAGCACAATCGCCCCCCCCGGCACAAAGGACCGGCTCGACCGGTGTGCTGGGCGACGTTGTCGATATCGTTTTCAAAGATGCCGAAAAACGCGCCATTGAAAAATATTACGACATTGTCCCCGGTGCTCAAAAACCTGAAACCGATGCAGACAAAAATAAGACCAATGCGCGCAAGAAAAATGATGACGACGACAAGGATGAAGAGCGCAAGAAGCGCAAAGACAAAGATCGCGACAAAGACATGAAACTCGAAGATAAAGACAAGTCGTCCAAGGGTCATGGTCGCGGCAACGGGCTGCCGCCCGGGCTTGCCAAGCGCGCCCAACTGCCCCCGGGACTGGCCAAGCGCGGCAACAAGCTGCCGGCCGGTTTGATGAAGGGCGATCTGCCGTCTGAACTTGAAAGCAAACTGCCGCCGTTGCCGAAAAACGTCGAGCGGGTGATCGTCGACAACGATGTCCTGCTGGTCCAGAAAGGCACCGATCTTATTCTTGATGTGCTCGAAGGGGTGATACGCGGCCAATGACTGTACATTTTATCGGCGCCGGTCCGGGTGCCGCAGACCTGATCACGGTGCGCGGCCTGAAACTTATTCAGGCTGCACCCGTGGTGCTTTTTGCCGGCTCGCTGGTGCCCGAAGCGATCATCGCCGAAGCGGCACCGGATGCGCTGGTGATGGATACGGCACCGATGCATCTTGATCAGATTATCGAAGAAATGCAGAAAGCCGATGCCCTGGGCCATGATGTGGCGCGGGTGCATTCCGGTGATCCGTCGCTGTATGGCGCGGTCGCCGAACAGATGCGGAAGCTCGACGCGCTGGGCATTGATTACGACGTGACGCCGGGCGTCTCGGCCTATGCGGCGACGTCGGCCGCCCTCAAGCGCGAACTGACGCTGCCCGATGTGGCGCAGACGGTGATACTGACCCGGACGGCAGTGCGCTCGTCGACCATGCCCGAAGGCGAAGACCTCGAGACCCTGGGCAAAAGCGGTGCGACGCTGGCGATCCATTTGTCGGTCAACAATCTGGCGCACGTGCAGAAAACCCTGATCCCTTATTACGGCGCCGATTGCCCGGCGGTCGTTGCCTACCGGGTGACATGGCCGGACGAGATGATCATAGAAGGCACACTCGCCGATATCCGCGACAAGGTGAAGGCTTCGGGGATTACCCGCACCGCGCTGATCATGGTCGGACGGGTGCTGCGCCCGGAAAGCTTCGATGATTCCCGGCTGTACGCTGCCGATCATCATCATGTGCTGAGGCCGCGCGCCAAATAAACCGGCTTATAATGTTGCCGTGACAATGGCCGAATTGACGATAATGACCGTGTCCCCTAGCGTTGGCGGGAACGGGAGATTGTCATGGGCATCAGCGCCGAGACCTTTATTGAAGGGCTGGACCGTCGTATCGACGGCATCATTGATGCCTGCACGCGTTGCGGCAAGTGCGCCGAAGTGTGTCCGACGCCGGCGCTGGCGGGCATTGCCGAGGCCGGTCCGGAAGCGCTGGCTTCCGGTGTGATCGATATTCTGAAAGGTGCCGCGCACGCCGAGCCCGCCGAGATATGGGCCCGCAAATGCTGTGGCAGCGGGCATTGCATCGATGTCTGTGCCGAAGGGATCAATCCGCGTTTCATGCTGACGATGGCGCGTCGCCGGCTCAATGAGCAGGCCGAGCCGTCCGAGCGACGTGCCAGGGGCCGGGACAGTTTTCAGGCGATGAGCAGGGGCGTCAAAATGCTGTCGCGTCTGCAATTGCCGCCGGACGTGCTGGCGCGGCTCAACCCGCCGGCCAACCGCGCGGCACCGGCTGCAGCGCCCGAGGTCATTTTTTATACCGGCTGCAATCTGCTGAAGACGCCGCACATCGGCCTTTTGTGTCTGGATGTGCTGGACCGGCTGGATGTGCGCTATGAGGTTTATGGCGGTCCGAGTAACTGCTGCGGGGTTTTGCAGTTCCGTCCGGGCGATACAGAAAATGCCGGACGACAGGCGTTGACGACCATTGAGCGTTTTCACCAGACCGGGGCCGGAGAAGTGCTGGCGTGGTGTCCGACCTGCCAGATTCAGTTCGGCGAAATTGCCCTGCCGTCGGTGAGTCCGCCGGGCGAACGGCTGTTCGATATCAACATGTTCCCGGTGTATATGGCGCGCCGACTTGATGACATGAAGCGGCTGATGACGACGCCGGTCAAAAAGAAGGTCGCCCTGTTCGAGTTTCCGGGGGCCCGCGGTGTCACCGACGCGGTGCATAAATTGTTGGGTGCGATACCGGGGCTTGAGCTGATTGATCTCGGCATTACCCATGCCGGCTATCAGTTGTCATCGCTGGATACGTTGCCGGAATATCGCCGCCAGTCCATGGTGCGGCTGTTTCAGGCGGCGGAGACGGCGGGCCTGACGTCACTTTGCAGCGTGTTTCATGCCGATCATCGCGAATTGTCTTCGCATGATGCCGCATGGCCGTTCGAGATCATCAACTACATGGATCTGATCGGCGAGAGCATGGGGATTGCACACGATGATCTCTTCAAGCGGTTGAAAGCCATGCACGATGCCGACGCGATTGTTGCCGAGTCTGCCGGGACATTGGCCGGGAACGGCATTGATGCCGAGCAGGCACGCGATGCCGTGCTGAACTATATGCTGGGCGAGCAGCTGTTGCCGATTGATCGCGCTTCGCACCCGAAAGTCGGGACCTGATCAGTCCAGCTCAAGCAGGTCGCTGATATACGTCAGGGTCTCGGCAACGCTACCGAGTGTGGGGCCTTCGGGGACCGGAGGACGATCGATCATGATGACCTCGATGCCGAGTGCCCGGGCTGCTTCCAGTTTTGCATAGGTGCCGTCACCACCGGCATTCTTGGAGACCAGCAGATCGATTCCCAAAAGCCGCAGCAGCGCGATTTCCTCGTCTTTCCTGTAAGGCGGTTTGCCGATCACCACTTCGACGTCGGCGATCGGTAACGGTTCTGAAGGTCTGTCGATCAGTCGCACGAACAGCTTGGTGGTTATGATCGGTGCGAAGGCGGCAAGATCGTTGATGCCGGTGGTGATCAGGCAGGCGTCAGACTTGCGGGATATTTCCTGAATGGCGTGGTTGAGGTCCGCCACCCGGGTCCAGCGATCACCGGGCACCGGCTGCCAGGCCGGCCGGTTGAGCATCAGACGCGGTACCGAGGCGGTCATGGCGGCGGCGGCCGCATGCTTCGAGATTTGTGCGGCATAGGGATGGGTGGCATCAATCAGCAGGTCGGCCTTGACCTCGCTGAGATAGGTGGCGAGCCCGTCAGCGCCGCCGAAGCCACCGGTCCGGACATCCCCTTTCGGGAGCCGGGGGTTTTTCGTGCGTCCGGCCAGCGAGGTGATGACACGAAGCGTGCCCGGATATGTCTCGACCAGGGTATTGGCCAGTTGCCGGGCTTCCGTGGTGCCGCCCAGAATGACGATGGTTTTTCTATGCGGCATGGCATCGCCCCACCGCTTGTCCGGTCCGATCATAAACGATGACCCGGCAATCGGTCTCGCCGGCCAGCGATGCCATGACGGTTTCGCGCGCACCCCGGGCAATGGCGTCTGCCATCGGCACACCCGCGTCGTGACAGAGCTGCCATGCCTGCATGGCCGTGTTGGCTTTGCCGATAGCGTCCTGCAGGGCCGCATCGGCACCACACGCTGCAGCGGTTTCCGCCAGTTTCAGCATATCAAGCTCGGAACGGCTTGAGTGCAGATCAAGGTGTCCCTGTGCCAGTTTGGCCAGCTTGGCGACGCCGCCGGCGATGGTCAGTCTGGGGGCAGGGTGGCGGCGCAGATATTTCAGCAGACCGCCGGCAAAATCACCCATGTCGATGAAGGCCTGCTCGGGCAAATCGGGATAATCCCGCATCGCCGCCGCTTCCGAGGTCGAGCCGGTGGCGGCGATCAGGTGCGTAATGCCCTGCAAAAGGGCGACATCGACGCCGCGGTGAATGGAATTGATCCATGACGCGCACGAATACGGGATGACGATCCCGGTGGTGCCGAGGATGCTGAGGCCGCCAAGAATGCCGAGTCTCGGGTTCATGGTCTTGCTGGCAATGGCCTGCCCGCCCGGGATCGAGAGGGTGATCTCGGCATTGACGCTGACGCCAAGCGACTGCGCGATGTTGTTCAGAGCTTCACTGATGATGGCGCGCGGACCGGGATTGATCGCCGGCTCACCGACCGCCACCGGCAGCCCCGGCAGCGTCACAGTGCCGACACCGTCGCCGGCCCTGAAGCGGATGCCGGGAGCTTCGGGAGTCAGTCTGACGGTGGCGATCACCTCGCAGCCGTTGGTCACATCCGGATCGTCGCCGGCATCCTTGATGACGCCACAGCACCAGCCGCCAGCGGTTTTTTCGGAGCGGCTAAGCCGGAAAACCGGCGTCTCGCCCTTCGGCAGCCTGATCTGCGAGGTGGTTTGCGCCTCGCCCGATATCAGGGCGCGGAAAGCCGCAGCCGCCGCCGCAGCCGCACAGGCGCCGGTGGTCCAGCCACGGCGTAAGCTACCTTCGGGTTTTCTTGCCGGTGGTTGCGAGTTCATCGGCAGAGCTTACAGGGATCGGGCGGACTTCGCCAATGGTGACGAAGTTGTGAGCGGGCTTGATGATATCCGCCATCCTCGTATGATTGGCAGGCATCCCGTATGACATTGGATCAGACATGGCCGAGCAACATAAAACGCCTGATATTCCCCCGCACCCTTTGCCGGGGGCGACTAAGGACTCTGCAGAAAAAAAAGCACCGCCGGCCAAGAAAGCCTCCGGTGCCAAACTGCTTTTTCTGCTGGTTGGCATTGTCGTCGTGGCCTTTGTGATTGTTGTCGCGGGCTCTGAATATTTTGCCAAACGCAGTGGTGGTGGGTCCGGGACGGCTTCACAGACCGGCGGCGTATCCGTGGGGGGGCCGTTTACCCTCGTCAATCAGGACGGCAAGCAGGTTACCGAAAAGGACTTTCTCGGCGGCTACATGCTGGTTTTCTTCGGCTATACCTATTGTCCGGACGTCTGTCCGACGGTGCTGAGCGATATCGCGTCGACGCTGGATATGCTGGGTGAGGAAAAGGCCGGCAAGATAACCCCGGTTTTCATTACCGTCGATCCGGCCCGCGACACGCCCGAACATCTTGCCGAATACGTCAAATTCTTTCATCCGCGAACCGTCGGCCTGTCCGGCACGGAAGATCAGATCAAGGCCGTGGCCCGTGAATACCGGGTGTACTATCGCAAGAACGAAGCGAAGGGCGACGACTCGCAGGATTATCTCGTCGATCACACCTCGATCATCTATCTGATCGGTCCGGATGGAAAACTGGTAACGCACTTTTCGCATGGCACCGAACCCAAAGCGATGGCCGAAAGGCTCGGGAAACTTCTGTGACGAGCCGCCGGCTCACGGGTGTTCCTGGAAGCGGGCTGATCATTGCAGCACCGTCATCGGGCAGCGGCAAGACGTTGATCACGCTTGGATTGCTCAGACATCTCAGGGAAACCGGGATTGATGTGATCTCCGCCAAGACCGGCCCGGATTATATCGATCCGGCATTTCATTTAGCCGCCACCAACCGGCCGTGCCGCAATCTCGATCCGTGGGCGATGCGCGAGGAAACGCTGGCCGAGATTGCCGGCAACATGGCCGCCGCCGCCGATGACATCATCTGCGAAGGGGTCATGGGCCTTTTCGACGGTGCGACGACCAGTGATGACCGCCATGACGGCTCGACCGCAGCGCTGGCGGAAATTACCGGCTGGCCGGTGGTGCTGGTCATCGATGCTTCGAAACAGGCCGCCAGTGCGGCGGTGCTGGCGAAGGGATTTGCCGAACATCGCAAGGAGATCAATGTGGTCGGGGTGATCTTCAACAAGGTCGGCGGTGCCCGGCATGTCGAGATCCTGAAAACGGCGCTGAAGCGGATTGCGCCGGACCTCGAATGCTTTGGTGCACTGCCCCGGAATGAAGATCTGCATATGCCGTCACGGCATCTGGGACTGGTGCAGGCCCGCGAACACAGGGATCTGGAAGTGTTTCTGGACACGGCCGCCGACTGGATCGGCGAGCATCTCGATATTCCTGCCATGCGCCGGGCCATGCGGCCGTGGCCGGTGCGGCCGAAGTCCGAAGCCCCGATCCTGATCCCGCCGCTGGGACAAAAGATCGCGGTGGCACGCGACGATGCCTTTGCCTTCGCCTATCCGTCTGTGCTTGAAGGCTGGCGGGCGGCAGGATCCGAGATCAGCTTTTTCTCGCCGCTGACCAATCAGGCGCCGGATCCGAAGGCCGATGCCATTTACCTGCCCGGCGGATACCCGGAACTGCATGCCGGTCGGATCGCCGCCAACTGGGATTTTCTGGAAGGCCTGCAACAGGCGGCCGATGCTTCGAAGGTGATTTTCGGGGAATGCGGCGGCTATATGGTGCTCGGGCATGGGCTGACCGATGCCGACGGTCGTCGTCATCCGATGGCCGGGTTGCTGCCCTTGGAAACAAGCTTTGCGACACGACGCCTGCATATCGGCTATCGCCGGGTGGCGCTGGCCAAGGCCGGACCGCTGGGCGGGGCCAGAACCCGCTTCCGCGGGCATGAATTTCATTTCGCCACGGTGGTCGAGGAAGGCCCCGGTCTGCCGTTGTTCCGTGCCTGGGATGCAAGCGGCACCGATTTGGGCGAGTTCGGTCTGGCTGACCGGCGCGTCGTCGGTTCATTCATTCACCTGATCGATCTTGAAGATCCCGATAGCGTCTGACCGATAAGGCATTGCACAGCACCGCCCGGCGCGATAGCAAAGGGTGAGCAGCAAGGAAACCGCGATGCTGGGCTTCAGCAAAAAGAAAAAAACCAAGGACAAGGATGAACTGCCGTTCTGGAAACGGAAGGCGCTGCATGAAATGACCGCGCCTGAGTGGGAATCGCTGTGCGACGGTTGCGGTAAGTGCTGTCTCAACAAACTCGAAGACGAAACCACCGGTGAAATCCTTTATACCAATGCCGCGTGCCGGCTGCTTGATCTCGAAACCTGCCGCTGCACCAGCTACGAGGACCGCCAGCGATTTGTGCCGGACTGTCGTCGCCTGACACCGCAGAACGCCGGCTCGATTCCGTGGCTGCCGATGTCGTGCGCCTACCGCAGGCTGGCCGAGGGCAAGGATCTGGAATGGTGGCATCCGCTGGTTTCGGGTGATCCCGGCACGGTCATAGAGGCCGGTCAATCCGTGCTCGGACGGATCGTTTCGGAACGCGATGTCGAAGACATGCAGGACTTTGTGGTAAACTGGCCGAAGTAGGCCCAGATACAAATGAACGATATTTGTGGTATTCAATCAGAGAAAGTCAGTTGGAGGAGAGAAACTTGAGCAATTCACCGTATAAGGGCGTGTTCTGCGCCGTCGTCACCGCCGTTAAAGTCGATCTGTCACCGGATCTCGATCTGATGGCCAAACACTGCAAATGGCTTCTGGCCAATGGTTGCGACGGGCTGGCCATTTTGGGAACGACGGGCGAAGCCAATTCGTTCGGGCTCAAGGAGCGGATTTCGATTATCGAAGGTCTGGTCGAACGCGGCATTCCGGGCAACGTGCTGATGCCCGGTACCGGCTGCTGTGCCACCATCGATACCGTCAATCTGACGCAAGCGGCGATCAAGGCAGGCGCTCAGGGGGTTCTGATGCTGCCGCCGTTCTATTACAAGAACATGTCCGATCAGGGACTTTTTGATGCGTTTGCCGAAGTCATCGAAAAAATCGCCGATCCGAAGCTGAAGATTTATCTTTATCACTTCCCGCAGATGTCAGGCGTGCCGATCACTTACGGGCTGATTGAAATGCTGCTCAAGGCCTACCCGGATACGGTGGCCGGCATGAAGGACAGCTCGGGCGTGTTCGATAACATGGTTGGTGCCGCCGAAAAGTTCCCAGATTTTGCCGTGTTCTCGGGCGCCGACGATCTGATGCTGCCGTTGCTGAAACGTGGTGGTGCGGGTTGCATCACGGCGGCTGCGAACGTCTCATCGGTTCTCAACGGTCAGGTCTATAACGGCTGGGTCGCCGGCAAGAATATCGATCCCGCGCAGGAACAGCTGACGGCGGTCCGCAAGGCTGTTTCCGGCTATCCGTTACCGCCGGCGCTGAAGGCGCTGACGGCACGCAATACCGGCAATGACGGCTGGTTGAATATCCGTCCGCCATTCGTGCCGCTGGGCGACGCAGACCGCAAAGCCCTGTTCTCGGCCTTTGACGCGGCTGGCATGCAGATGCCGGCAGCAGCTTAAGGCACCAAGCCTTGGCGGCGCGCAGTCAAAGCAAGGATTTGAGCTTTGATCTGGATGGCCGAAATGTGCCGGTTGCGCTTCGTCGTAACCGGCAGGCCCGCCGCATCATCATGCGGGTCGATCCTAAAACCGATGGCGTGCGGCTGACCTTGCCGTGGTATGCCTCGGAAGCGGAGGCGCTGGGTTTCCTGCAGAGCCAGCATGCCTGGCTGCGCCGCCGTCTGGATAAACTGCCCGACCGCATCCCCTTCGAGCATGGCCAGGCGATCCCTATACTCGGGATCGATCATGTCATCACGCACATGGCCGGCGCCAGACGGGGTGTGTGGCTAGAAGAGGGTGTGCTGTGCGTATCGGGCGATGCCGATCATCTGCCGCGCCGACTTGGTGACTGGCTGCGCAAGGAAGCCAAACGCAGGCTCTCCGAACTGGCGCTGCAAAAGGCGCAAATGCTTGATGTGCAGATCGGCCGGGTCACGGTGCGCGATACCACCTCGCGGTGGGGCTCGTGTGCGCATGACGGTTCGCTGAACTTTTCATGGCGGATGATCATGGCGCCCGAATTCGTGTTTGATTTCATCGTCGCGCACGAGGTCGCGCATATTCTCGAGCGCAATCACGGCCCCCGTTTTCATGCCGTTGTGCACACACTGACCCCGCACGAAGAACAGGCGGAAGCGTGGCTCGGCGCCTACGGGGGCCGACTGCACCGGATCGGTTGAGCATGGCGCACAAGCAAACCCGGCTCAGCATCGAAACCCGTGGCCAGGGCCTGTATGAATTCACCCGTGAGCTTGAGGCCTTTTGCCTTGAAAGCAAAATCGGCGTCGGCGTGGTGACGGTGTTTTGCCGCCATACCTCGGCCTCGCTGACGATACAGGAAAATGCCGATCCGGATGTGATCGCAGACTTGAATGCCTACTTCAGAGAAATAGTTCCGGAAGATCCGTCGATATACCACCACACCGCCGAAGGCCCCGACGACATGCCGGCCCATATCCGCAGTGCGCTGACCGACGTATCGCTGTCGATCCCGGTTAGCGATGGCCGCCCAACGCTCGGCACCTGGCAGGGGATCTATCTGTTCGAGCATCGCACCCGGGCGCACAGCCGCGCCGTGGTATTGCACATCAGTGGCGAATAAGTCCGCTCAAAGCGGTGAATAATCCGGGATCGGCAAGGCTTCGATTTGCGGTTTGCCCAAAATATAGCCCTGACAATACTGGATATCCAGTTCAAGCAGGGTATCAAGATCGGCCTGGGTTTCGACGCCTTCGGCAACAACCTTGATCCCTAGGGCATGACAGGTGGCAATGGCCCCTTGCGTGATGGTTTTCTTGACGATGTCGTCAGATATCCCCTGGCATAGCTCCATATCCAGCTTCAACACCTGTGGCCTGAATTTGCTTAAAAGATTAAGGCCCGCATAACCGGAACCAAAATCGTCAATCGCCGTTATAAACCCGCGGTTGTTGTATTCGTTGAAGATGCCGAGCAGATGTTTCGGATCGAGAATCGGTTCCGATTCCGTTACTTCAAACATGATCTGACTGGGTGAAAGCCCAAATCGGTCGGCGGCTTCCAGCGTCGCACGGATGCATGTTTCCGGGCGGTAAACGGCATTGGGCAGAAAATTGATGCTGAGCACGCATTCGAGTCCCAGTTCGGCAGCAATGCGGATGGCGGTGACCCGGCAGGTCTGGTCAAAGACATAACGATTCGTTTCGTCGACGTGTGACAATACCGCGCCGGCCCCTGCGCCATCCTTGCCCCGGACCAGGGCTTCATAGGCAAAGACGGTCTTTGTTTTGACATCGACAATCGGCTGAAACGCCATGGTGATGGGGAACCCCAACGGGTTCCCGTCGAGGCATTCCTTGCATCCGAGGGGGCGAAACGCCGTATTGCTCGCGTGCGCGTCTGTCATTATGAAAATGTATCCATTTTGCGACTTCTGAAGGGTGCCTATGTATTCAAAAACACATGCACATGAGAAATGATAAGGGGATATAGGGAGTCAGGGTCGTCCTTTGCAAGGGTGCTAAACGGCTTCAATCATGACGCAGGCCTGCTTGGTGACGATGCCGAAGGCAAGATAGCGGTATTTCCATCGGTACTTTTTGACCACCTGCTGAAACGCCAGATGCTCGTCCTCGCGCCAGGTCGGGTTGATCAGATATTCGTCGAATACAAGGACGCTGCCGGGCCTGATGCGAGGGGCAATGGCATCCAGCACCGTTACGGTCGAGCCATAGATGTCACAGTCGATGTTGCAAAACCGGATGTCGCCGGGATGCTTTTCCAGAAACGGCTGCAGCGTCTCCTTGAACAGGCCTTTATGCAGGGTCACGTTTTCAGGCACCTCGGGCAGTGCGCCATCGGTTGAATAGACACCTTCCGGCTCGCTGCCCCACGCCGATGGCAGGCCCTCGAAGGAATCAAAACCGTGTACCGGCTGACCGGCACCTGCAGCGATGTGCCTGATCGACAAGCCGCGCCGGACACCGAATTCGAGCACCAGCCCCGGCAAAGTTGCCGCCTCAAGGGCGAACGCCAGCAGCCGGAACGGATCGTGGATGATTTCGGTTTTCAGGGTCGAATGGCTTTTGACATAAGTCCAGCTGTCGAGCCATGCATCGACCGTCGCATCGTCATTCGGCAATGCCTTGAACAGGCTATCGGTTTCGGCGCCGATCATTTCCGATGCAACGGCATGATAGAACCGGGCCATGTGCTGGTCCGGGCTCGCTTTCATGGCTTTGGACAATGTGCGGATGGCGGCGTTCAGGCCCGGCGCGATCATTTCCGTCAAGCCGAGATTGCAGAACGCATCAGCGTGATCTGCCTTGTGCGTGATGGCATCGCGGTAGCTTTTGGCGGCGTCATCGAAGCGCCCGGATTCGCGATAGGCATTGCCGAGATTATAATGCGCATCGGCAAAACCCGGTCGATATCTGATCGCCAGCTTGCAGTGCGCGGCAGCTTCATCGAACAGCCCAAGCTCGGATAATGTGGTGGCAAGATTGGAATGCGCCTGCACCAGATCCGGTGCCCAGCGGATGGCATTGTGATAAGCCAGAACGGCAGCGGTTTTGTCGCCGGCGGCACGCAAGCTGTTGCCGAGGTTATAATGATGATGCGCGGTTTCCGGGGCGTATTGAATGGCAATGCGAAAGGCCAGGATTGCTTCATCGAAACGTTCCAGCGCCTGCAGGGCCGAGCCTTTGTTGCCGTGCGCGTCGGCGGCGTCGGGGGCCAGTTCAAGCACACGCTCAATGATCGGCAGCGCCTGCTCGGCAAGGCCCCTTTGCAGATACAGCACCGATAACAGGTGCAGGGCATCCGTGTTGCTGGAGTTGCCGGCGAGTACGGCCAGATATCCGGCTTCGGCATCGTCGAGCCGACCTGCCTGATGCAGGGCCAGGGCAGAGGCGAGGGCTTTCGGCATGGCGGGCAAATTCATGGCGTCACTATAAAGCCTCACGT
>FLOH01000632.1_pt1 | contig 68853 bp, 68 predicted proteins | sample 756751 | NCBI WGS metagenome assembly FLOH01 (sample SAMEA4026879, study PRJEB14308) | marine metagenome | biome: coastal water; material: water | depth 74 m
GTGCCGCTTAAGGCATAGGAAGAAAAGGTGTAGGCATAGAGGGCAATGGTGCTGATATAACCGAAAATCACATACCAGCCAATCAGCGCGGCGGCCAGTGGCGAGTTGGGAAAGGTACGTTTAAAAAAGCCATAGGTCGCGCCTTCATCGCGGTAGTACACGCCCAGTTTTACGTAAGAATAAGCGGCCAGCGCGGCGATTATACCGCCGGCCATAATCGCCAGAGGCGTATAGGGGCCGATTAGGGCAACTGAAATACCGAGAATAGTAAAAATGCCACCACCCACCATGCCGCCCAGAGCAATGGCGATCAGCTCAGGGAGCCCCAGCGCTTTGCCTTGGCTGCGTACGCTGAACCAGTGGGGTAATTTCATAGGGGCTCCGGGCGGAATATCGGTGATAAATAATAACGGTAACAATGAGCATGACAATGACAGGGCGTGAACCCGAGCTGAACTGATGGGCCCGAGAAAAAAGGAATTGTGTTGCAGCAGCAGGAATAATCCTATGACTTATATCACTGGGCAAGCATATGAAAAAGCTCTAAGGTAACTCCTCAGCTGCCGCAACAGGACGTTATACCGTGAAAAAACTGCTGATATCCGCTGGCGTTCTTGCCGCTTTAATTGCTGCTTTTATGCTGCGCCCGGCCAAACCCATTGAAGTACGCATGAGCCAGGCCGCTCCGGGGCTGGTCGAAGCACTGGTGTCCAATACCCGCTCCGGCACGATTAAGGCCTGTCAGCGCTCCCGCCTGTCTCTGGCGCTGGGCGGCCAGGTGAATCATTTATACGTTGATCAGGGCGATAAAGTCGAAGCCGGTGCGTTATTGCTGGAATTATGGAACGACGATTTAAAAGCCGCGCTGGAGCAAAGCAAGGCGCAGGTGCGCATGGCGGAATTAAATAAAGCCTCTGCCTGCCGTCAGGCTCAGGCCGATGAGCGCGAAGTAAAACGCCAGCGTGAATTATTCAAAAAGCAGCTGGCCTCGGCCGAACAGCTCGACCGGGTAGAAACCAGTGCCGAAATTACCCGTTTAAGCTGCCAGCAGAATGAAGCTCAGGTGCAGAATGCCAAAGCCAGCGTGGCGGTGCAGCAGGCACGTTTGGCGCAGACACAATTGCGCGCGCCGTTCGCCGGTATTGTTGCCGAAGTGAATGGCGAAGTCGGCGAATACGCCACTCCTTCTCCGCCAGGTGTTGCCACACCACCCGCCATTGATCTGATCGACGAGCGCTGCCTGTATGTGCGCGCACCGATCGACGAGGTGGACGCCTCAGTCATCCGCGTCGGTATGGATGCACGGGTTACGCTCGATGCCTTCCGCGATCAGGCCTTTACCGGCAAGGTCAGCCGCATTGCCCCTTACGTGGAAGATAAAGAAAAGCAGGCACGCACCGTGAATGTGGATGTCACCTTAAATGCCCTGCCCGACGATGTGCAGCTGCTGGTTGGTTACAGCGCCGATATTGAAGTAATTACCGCCGCCAGTGAACAGACCCTACGTATTCCCAGCGAAGCGTTGCTGGAAGGTAATCATGTGCTGACCCTGGCCGCTGACGGTAAAACCCTGCAGAAAAAAGCGCTGACCCTAGGCCTGAGTAACTGGACCTGGACCGAAGTAAAAGAAGGCTTAGACGCTGACCAGCCGGTGTTGTTATCCCTCGATAATCCGGCGGCGGTCGATGGTGCCGAAGTGCGTGTATTAAATGAGATGGATGCGCTGCACACTGACAAGGCCGCCAAGCCATGAAAGAGGCTGCCATGAAAGCGGCTGCCATAAATCCCGCAGCCGATGCCCTGATCCGCGTGCAGGGGGTGAATAAAACCTTCCTGCTCGGTGATGAGCCGGTACACGCGCTGAATAATATCGGCCTGAGCATTCAGGCCGGTGAGTATTTATCGGTAATGGGGCCATCCGGTTCCGGTAAATCCACCCTGTTGAATATGCTCGGCCTGCTGGATGTACCGGATAACGGTCAGTACTGGCTGAACGGTGCCGATACCGTGCCCATGAGTGAGGAACAACGTGCAGTTTATCGCCGCAGCCATATCGGCTTTGTTTTTCAGTCGTACCATTTAATTCCGCGTTTAAGCGCCAGCGAAAATATCGAGCTGCCGTTAATTCTGGCCGGTATTGCTCCGGCAGAACGCAAACGCCGGCTGGCACCGGTGATTGAACGTCTGGGCCTTGGCAGCCGCGCCGGACATTTACCCAATCAGTTATCCGGCGGCCAGCGCCAGCGGGTGGCCATTGGCCGCGCCATTATTATGAAACCGCGCCTGCTGCTCGCCGATGAGCCAACTGGTAACCTCGACAGCCAGTCCGGTGCCGAAGTCGTGCAACTGCTGGAAGAGCTGAATGCCGACGGCATTACCTTAATTGTGGTTACCCACGACGCCGATCTGGGTCGCCGCGCCAGTCGTCGTATCCGTATGGTGGATGGCGTGATCGTAAGCGATGACCGCACGTCTTCTTCAGACGCTCAAAGCCGTACAGATCAGAGCGACGCGCCATGATCCGCACCCGCGACCAGCTTAATTTCAGCATCCGCGCCCTGCTGCGCCAGCGTTTCCGCACGCTGATGCAGCTGATTGCGATGTCGATTGGTGTGCTCGCGGTAGTGCTGTTAACCGGCCTCGGTGAAGGCGCGCGCCAGTATGTGCTGGGCGAGTTTTCGGTACTGGGAAAAGATATTCTGATTATGCTGCCGGGGCGCAAAGAAACCTCCGGCGGCATGCCCCCCATGACCGGCGAAGGCACCCGCGATATTACCCTGCAGGATGCCCAGAGCCTGCTGCGCCTGCCCGAAGTGGAGCGCATTGCGCCCCTGGTGGTCGGGAATGCCGAAATCTCACGCGGTGCACGCAGCCGTGAAACTCTGGTGCTGGGCACCAACAATGCTTTCTTTGATATCCGCCATATTCAGCTGGCGCGCGGCCAGATTCTGCCCGACCTGCCCCTCGATCAGCCGAGCCCGGTCTGTGTTATCGGCACTACGTTAAAACAGGAACTGTTTGCTGCCGAACCGGCACTTGGCCAGTGGGTTGGCATCGACACTTACCGCTGCCGGGTGATTGGTATTCTGGCCGATACCGGCACCGGCCTCGGCATGAACATGAGCGAAGCGCTGATCATGCCGGTGGCCAGCAGTATGCAGCTGTTTAATACCGAAGGCGTGTTCCGGGTGATGATTGATGTGCGCTCGGCGATGGGCATGGGCGTGTTAAGCCGCCAGATCGAAGACATTATGCGCGAGCGCCATGACGGCCAGCTCGACGTCACCCTGATTACTCCCGACTCCCTGCTGAAAGCCTTCGACAGTATTCTCTCGGTGCTGACCTTTGCCATTGCCGGCATCGGTGCCATCAGCCTGTTTGTCGCCGGCGTACTGATTATGAATATGACGTTAATTACCGTATCGCAGCGCACCGCGGAAATCGGTTTACTGAAAGCTCTGGGCGCGTCCAGCCGCGAAGTACGCCAGCTGTTCGTGACCGAAGCGGTGATGCTGTCGCTGTTTGGCGCCCTGCTTGGCACCCTGCTGGCAGAAATTCTGTTATGGCTGGTACGCATGCAGTATCCGGAGATTCCCTTTGCCGCACCGCTCTGGGCAACAGCCGCCGCGGGCGCTATTGCCGTAGGCTGCGGCTTTCTGTTTTCCTGGATTCCCGCCAGCCGCGCCGCTCATATGGCACCGGTAACCGCCCTGCAACATCAGAACGGCAAATAGGAGGACCAATGCACAGCGCTGACTGGTTACATCTGGTGTTTTCCTCGGTGCGTTACAACCCGCTGAAAAGCCTGCTCACCGCGCTGGGCATCGCCATCGGTATTGCCGCCGTTACCCTGCTGACCTCGCTGGGCGAAGGCGTACGCATGTATGTGATGGATAACTTCTCGCAGTTCGGCACCCGCATTATTGCCGTCAGCCCGGGTAAGAACGACACCTCCGGCATGGGCGGTGTGCTCAACTCGGTACGCCTGCTGACCATGGAAGATTACCGCAGCCTGATTAACCTGCCCTACGCCGAGCACGTGGTCGCCAGCGTGCAGGGCACCGGCCCGATTGAGTTTGGCGAACGGGTACGCAACACCGATATTTATGGCACCACACCCAGTATGGTGCAGGCCTGGGATTTTCCGCTGGCCAGTGGACGTTTTCTGCCCGAAGCTCAGGGCGGTAATTCGCGCGCCTTTGTTGTGCTTGGCCATAAGGTCTGGCAGGAATTATTTAAAGGCAGCAATGCGCTGGGGCAGTTTATCCGCGTTGGTGGTCAGCGCTTCCGCGTAATTGGTGTGATGAAACCCAAAGGCAGCATGCTCGGCTTCGACCTCGACGATATGGTCTACATTCCCGCCGACCGCGCGCTCACGCTGTTTAACCGCGAAGGATTAATGGAAGTGGACGTGGTGTTCTCCGCCGCCACCACCTCAGAAAATATGCGCGAAATTGTGCGCAAACGGCTGATTGAGCGCCACGGTCAGGAAGACTTTACCATCGTCACCCAGGACGAAATGCTGGAAAGCCTGAACAGCATTCTGTCGGTGCTGACCATGGGCGTTGCCGCGCTCGGCTCCATCTCATTACTGGTCGGCGGTGTCGGCATTTTCACCATCATGACCACCAACGTACGCGAGCGCACGCCGGAAATCGGTCTGCTGCGCGCCATTGGCATTTCCCGCCGGCAACTGCTCAGCCTGTTTCTTGGCGAAGCCGTTTTATTATCGGTTATCGGTGCCCTCGCCGGCATGTTTGGCGCCCTCGCCCTGCTCGCCATCACCGGCCTGCTGATGCCAGATTTCCCGATACAACCAAGCCCGCTGTACCTGATGATTTCCCTGATTTTTTCCGCGCTGATTGGTTTAATGGCCGGCATGGGCCCGGCGTGGCAGGCGGCTAAATTAAGCCCGATTGAGGCGCTGAGGGATGAATAAAAGCGGGATAAAAAAGATTTATTATTAAGCGCTGTTCAGTGCAATAAAAATAAAAAAGGCCAGTCATCGCTGACTGGCCTTTTTATAGGAATTCTGAAAATTGGTCGGGACGGCGGGATTCGAACTCGCGACCCCTTGCACCCCATGCAAGTGCGCTACCAGGCTGCGCTACGCCCCGACACATGTTCAGAAACGAGCTTAAAAGCCGCTTATGAACGCGCTCAAGTATACTTAAGCTACTGAAAAGTTAAAGATTTTTTTAGAATGCAAGCCGATGAGGGAGGCTCAGGAATGGCTGTCCGGGGTAAGTAAATCGGCCAGTTCTTTAAGCTCGGCAATCATGTTTTTGATGAGCGCCTGATCCATCGCCACGGCATTGGATTCACCCTCGTCACTCAGACGCTGGCGGGCACCACCGATGGTGTAGCCTTCGTGATAGAGCAAAGCGCGGATTTCACGCACAAGAATCACGTCCTGACGCTGGTAATAACGGCGATTGCCGCGGCGTTTCACCGGGCTGAGTTGCGGAAATTCCTGTTCCCAGTAACGCAGAACATGAGGTTTCACATCGCACAATTCGCTCACTTCACCGATGGTGAAATAGCGCTTGGCGGGAATGGGGGGAAGTTCGTTATTGTGGCTGGGTTCCAGCATATGCCTCTACCCGAACCTTAAGTTTTTGCCCCGGTTTAAAGGTCACAACACGACGGGCGGAAATAGGGATTTCTTCGCCTGTTTTTGGATTGCGACCCGGCCGTTGACGCTTATCACGCAGGTCAAAGTTGCCGAAACCCGACAACTTCACCTGCTCATTACGGCTTAAGCTATCGCGGATCTCATCAAAAAAAAGATCCACCATATCTTTCGCCTCGCGCTTGTTGAGACCAAGATCTTCGAACAGTTTTTCTGCCAGTTCTGCTTTGGTCAAAGCGGTCATGCTAACCCCTTAGCGTTGCTCCCAGACTCTCTTCAAGATGAGCCAGTACTGATGAAACAGAATCGTTCACTTCTTCATCAGTTAATGTGCGCGAAGGATGCTGCCAGGTCAACCCCAAAGCCAGACTTTTTCTATCTGGATCAATGCCTTTGCCGACATACACATCAAACAGGTTGAGCTTTGTCAGGTAATCCCCTGCTTTCGCACGGATTGCCTGTAAAACCTGATCAACCTGTACATCCTGAGCAACCACCAGAGCCAGATCGCGGCGCATTTCCGGGAACTTCGACAGTTCAGAGAAATCCGGAATCGCAATTTCACGCACTGCCGCCAGATCCAGTTGCACCAGATACAGCGCCTGCTTAACGCCCAGAGGCTTCTGCAGGCTCGGATGCAGCGCACCCATTACGCCAACTTCCTGCCACTGACCGTCCGCGTCGAGCTTTTCGATGCGTGCAGTCTGGCCCGGATGCAGTGCCGGATGGCTTGCCGCAACAAAACGGTAGCGGCTCAGCTGACCGGTACGTGCCAGCAGAGATTCCACATCGCCTTTGGCATCAAAGAAATCGACGCCGGCATCGGTATCTGCCCAGGACTGCGGCAGACGGTTGCCGGTCAGAGCAAAGGCCAGGGTCGGAATCTGATCCAGCTGACCATCGGCCTGTGGCACAAAGCGCAGGCCGGTTTCGAACAGACGCACACGCGGCTGCTGACGTTTGAGGTTGTAGCTGACCGCCTGTACCAGACCGGCGAGCAGATCGGTACGCATTACCGACATTTCTGTCGAAATCGGGTTCAGCAGTGCAATCGGCGCATGTTCAGGGTCCATGGATTTCTGCAGCTGAGGTTCAACAAAGCTGTAGGTAATAGCTTCCTGATAACCGCGCGCCACCAGATGACGACGCAGATCGCCCATGCTCAGGCGGTTTTCAGCGACGCGCGCCAGCGGCGAGGCTGCACTTGGCAGACGCACCGGCAGACGCTCGTAACCGTAGATACGGGCCAGTTCTTCGATCAGGTCGGATTCAATCGCCATATCGAAGCGATAGCTTGGTGCAACCACATCCCAGCCATCGTCGGTTGCCGTCAACTGCATACCCAGACGGGTGAGGATGTCTTCAATCTCGCTATCGGCCAGTTTCAGGCCCAGAATCAGCTCGGCACGGGCACGACGCAGATGAATGGTCGGTGCTTTTGGCAGATGCGCTTCACTCGCCACTTCCACCACTGGGCCCGGCTGACCACCGCAGATCTCCAGCAGCAATGCCGTCGCACGTTCCATAGCTTTGGCCGCCAGGTTGTAATCGACACCACGCTCAAAGCGGTGGGAAGAATCGGTATGCAGGCCATAGTTACGGGCACGGCCGGCAATCGCCAGCGGCGCGAAGAAGGCCGCTTCGAGCAGCAGATCCTGAGTATCGTCCGCCACACCAGAGTACTCACCACCCATAATGCCGGCAATGGCCAGCGGTTTGGCGTGGTCGGCGATCACCAGAGTGTCGGCGTTCAGTTCAACGTCCTGACCATCGAGCAGCGTCAGTTTTTCGCCCTGCTCTGCCATGCGAACACGAATGCCACCGTCAATCTGCTTCAGATCGAAAGCGTGCATCGGCTGACCCAGCTCCAGCATCACGTAGTTGGTAACATCAACCACCGGATCAATGGAGCGGATACCGCCACGACGCAGTTTTTCCACCATCCACAAAGGGGTAACGGCTTTTACGTTGACGCCTTTGACGATACGACCCAGATAACGCGGGCACTGCTCGGCTGCCGAGACTTCGATGGCAGGTTTGTCATCGATGGCAGGCGCGACAGCGTTAACGACCAGCTCGGTCAGATCGGCTTTGTTCAGTACGCCCACTTCACGTGCCAGACCAGCCATGCTCAGGCAATCAGCGCGGTTCGGGGTCAGATCTACTTCGATGATGGCATCATCGAGGTTCATGTATTCGCGGAAATCGGCGCCAACCGGTGCATCTTCCGGTAATTCCATCAGACCATCGGAGCTTTCGGCCATACCCAGCTCGGCTTCGGCACACAACATACCGAAAGATTCGACACCGCGCAGTTTGGCTTTTTTGATTTTAAAGTCGCCGGGAAGCACCGCGCCGATTTTCGCCAGCGGGATCTTCAGGCCGGTACGGACGTTCGCCGCACCACAGACAATCTGGAAGGTTTCATTGCCGTCGGTCACCTGACACAGGCTGAGCTTGTCGGCATCCGGGTGTTGTTCGCGGCTGACCACCTGGCCCACCACAACGCCGGAAAACATACCGGCAACGGCTTCTACGCCGTCGACTTCGAGGCCTGCCATCGTTACCTGGGCGGCCAGTTCTTCAGTGCTGACAGCCGGCTGCACCCACTCGCGTAACCATTGTTCGCTGAATTTCATGTTGTACTAAATCCTGTAATAAGCGATTAACGGAACTGCTGCAGGAAGCGCAGATCATTTTCGAAGAACAGACGCAGGTCGTTAACGCCGTAACGCAGCATCGCCATACGCTCCATTCCCATACCAAAGGCAAAGCCGGTGTACTCTTCCGGATCGATGCCTACATGGCGGAACACCTCCGGGTGCACCATGCCGCAGCCGCCAATTTCCAGCCAGCGGGTTTTGGTGCCTTCCGGGGTTTCAATCACCCATTCAATGTCGATTTCCGCGGATGGTTCGGTAAACGGGAAATACGACGGACGCAGGCGCACCTTGATGTCTTTCTCAAAGAAGGCGGCCATAAATTCCTGCAGAATGCCTTTCAGATCGGCGAAGCTGACGCCTTTATCAACCAGTAACCCTTCCATCTGGTGGAACATCGGGGAGTGGGTCTGATCGTAATCGCAGCGGTAAACACGGCCCGGGCAGATAATACGCAGCGGTGGTTGCTGGGCTTCCATGGTGCGCACCTGTACCGGCGAGGTGTGGGTACGCAGCAGGCGTCCGGCGTCAAAATAAAAGGTGTCGTGCATAGCACGCGCCGGATGGTGCGACGGAATATTCAGCGCTTCGAAGTTATGGAATTCGTCTTCGATTTCCGGACCTTCCATGACCTGGAAGCCGGCACCGGCAAAAAAGGATTCGATACGTTCGATGGTGCGGGTAACAGGATGCAGACTGCCTTCCTGCATTGCTCTGCCCGGCAGAGTAATGTCGATGGTTTCAGCGGCCAGCTTGGCATCCAGAGCGGCACTTTCCAGCAGTTGTTTACGCTGGCTGATTGCATTCTCAACCTGGTCTTTGGCTTCGTTGATGATCGCACCCATTTTCGGACGATCTTCCGGCGCCACACTGCCAAGGTTTTTCATCAGGGAAGTGATTTCCCCTTTTTTGCCCAGAAATTGAACCCGTACCTGATCCAGCGCCGCTACATCTTGCGCTTCACTTACGGCGGCCAGGGCTTGCTGTGTCAGGGCCTCAAGGTTTTCCATCGTTGCTATCCATCAATTGACGTCAGATTGACAAAAAAATAGGGGAATCACCTAGATTACCTAAGCTCATCCCCTATTTCGCAGGCGTTGGTCAGAGCTTACACACTGACCATTACCGTTTTCCGGCTAAGCGGTGAAATTACAGGCTGGACTTGGCTTTTTCAACCAGAGCCGCAAACGCTGCTTTTTCGTTAACCGCCAGATCAGCCAGTACTTTACGGTCAATTTCAACAGCGGCTTTTTTCAGGCCGTTGATGAACTTGCTGTAAGACAGACCGTTAGTACGTGCACCGGCGTTGATACGCGCGATCCACAGCTGACGGAACTGACGCTTACGCTGACGACGGTCGCGGTAAGCATACTGACCAGCTTTGATCACAGCTTGTTTAGCTACACGGAATACACGGCTACGCGCACCGTAATAACCTTTAGCCTGCTTCAGAATTTTCTTGTGACGACGACGAGCGATCACACCACGTTTTACACGAGCCATAGTTTATCTCCTGAATACCGATTAAAGATTAGGCAGCATGCGTGCTACCAGCTTAACGTCAGAGGCGTGAACCTGAGACATACCGCGCAGATGACGCTTACGCTTGGTGCTCTTTTTGGTCAGGATGTGGCTACGGAACGCACAACGGTGTTTGAAGCCGTTCGCGGTCTTCTTGAAGCGCTTGGCTGCGCCGCTCTTAGTTTTGATTTTAGGCATTTTGTTACTCCAAAAGGTTATGGTGCATACAGAAACTAAGACCCTGTATAACACCTGCCATAATGAGCAGTCGGTAGAACGCATAAACCCGGCACTGAGCCGGGGTTATGTGATTCATTTAGGAACCAGACTACTTCTTCTTACCCGGGGCGATGACCATCACCATTTGACGGCCTTCCATTTTCGGGTGTTGTTCCACAGTGCCGAGTTCCTTCAGGTCCTCTTCAATGCGTTTCATCAACTCCATCCCGATATGCTGGTGAGCCATCTCACGACCGCGGAAGCGCAGAGACACTTTCGCTTTATCACCACCCTCAAGGAAACGTGTCAGATTACGTAATTTAATCTGATAATCACCTTCTTCAGTGCCCGGACGGAACTTCATTTCCTTAATCTGGACCTGATGCTGGCGTTTTTTGGCTTCGGCTTTTTGCTTCTTCTCTTCGTAAAGCTTCTTACCGAAGTCCATCACCTTACATACGATCGGATCGCCATCTGAAATCTGTACCAGATCCAGGGCTGCTTCTTCCGCCATACGCAAAGCGTCTTCAATACTGACGATACCAACCTGGCTTCCATCGGCGCCGATCAAACGTACCTCGGTTGCACGAATTTGATCGTTAATGGCAGCTCGATTGTCTTGACGGCCGCCCTTTCTGTTATCGCGTCTGATGATCAGTTCTCCATTCCAAACCGTCCGCGCTGTGCAATGCTGCCTTCTAAGAGTTCTATAAAGGCATCGATGCTCATTACACCCAGGTCTTCACCTTTACGGGTACGCACAGCGACGGTGTTTGCTTCTACTTCTTTATCCCCTACAACCAACAGGTAGGGTACCTTGTGCAAAGTGTGCTCGCGGATTTTAAAGCCGATCTTCTCGTTTCTCAAGTCCGCAACGGCCCGGAAGCCTTTTGATTTCAGGTTTTGGGCCAGATTCTGACAATATTCACCCTGATTGTCGGTGATATTGAGAACCGATACCTGCTGCGGTGCCAGCCATGGCGGCATCGCACCTGCATAGTGCTCGATCAGAATTCCGATAAAGCGCTCGAAAGAGCCCAGAATCGCCCGGTGCAGCATCACGGGGGTTTTACGCTCGCCGTCTTCATCGACGTACTGAGCACCAAGACGCTCCGGCAGCATGAAATCGAGCTGCACAGTACCACACTGCCAGACGCGGTTTAAGCAATCACGCAGTGAGAATTCAATTTTGGGGCCATAGAAGGCACCTTCACCCGGCTGCAGCTCCCATTCCAGACCCGCATCGTTGAGCGCGTCTTCCAGTGCCGCTTCGGCCTGATCCCACAGTGCATCATCACCGATATGACCTTCCGGACGGGTGGACAGCTTCATTTCCACCGCATCGAAGCCGAAGTCTTTGTACACGGCCAGAGTCAGCTTGATGAAGTCAGAGGCCTCCTGACGGATCTGCTTTTCCGACACAAAGATGTGCGCATCGTCCTGGGTAAAGCCACGCACACGCATAATGCCGTGCAGCGCACCGGACGGCTCGTTACGGTGACAGGAACCGAATTCCGCCAGACGCAGCGGCAGATCGCGGTAGCTCTTCAGCCCCTGATTGAACACCTGAATATGACACGGGCAGTTCATCGGCTTAACCGCGTAAGTACGCTTCTCAGACTCAGTGGTGAACATGGCATCGCCATAGTGTTCCCAGTGGCCGGATTTTTCCCACAGCGAACGGTCAACGACCTGCGGTGTTTTGATTTACTGATAGCCGGCATCCTGCTGCACTTTGCGCATGTACTGTTCCAGTACCTGCCACATAGTCCAGCCATTCGGGTGCCAGAACACCATACCCGGCGCTTCTTCCTGCAGGTGGAACAGATCCAGCTGCTTGGCCAGCTTACGGTGATCGCGTTTTTCCGCTTCTTCGATACGGGTGATGTAGGCCTTCAGATCTTTTTTGTCGTTCCAGGCAGTACCGTAAATACGCTGCAGCTGTTTGTTCTGCGAGTCACCACGCCAGTAAGCACCGGAAACACGCATCAGCTTGAACACACGCATAACACGGGTATTCGGCACATGCGGGCCACGACACATGTCGATGTATTCTTCGTGATGATACAGACCAACGGCCTCTTCACCTTTCTGAATCAGGTCGTCAATCAGCTCAACTTTGTAGTCTTCGCCACGGTCAACGAAAACACGACGCGCTTCTTTAATCGGCGTCATTTTCTTGATGACTTCGTAGTCTTTCTTGATCAGCTCACCAACACGTTTTTCGATCGCGGTTACGTCTTCCGGAGTAAAAGGACGTTCAAACTCGATGTCGTAATAAAAGCCGTTATCGATAACAGGACCGATTGCCATTTTTGCTGTTGGGTACAGCTGCTTTACCGCATGTCCGACCAGGTGCGCAAAGGAGTGACGGATCACTTCCAGACCTTCTTCATCGCGACCGGTGATCAGCGTGATATTCGCGTCTTCGGTGATCAGTTCACAGGCGTCCACCAGCTGGCCATTAATACGGCCACATACCGTTGCTTTTGCCAGGCCAGGACCAATATCTTCGGCCACCTGCAGCAGTGTTACCGGCTGGGCAAATTCGCGTTTGGAACCATCAGGAAGGGTAATAACAGGCATATCAGATCCTTGTCAGTGGTGGCCCCCACGACAGGCCACATGAATAAAAAAAGAGGACGTACTCTACAGACCACGCCGCGCGCTGTAAACCGCGGGTTTTATTACGCCGCAAACCTCAGCGCTGACGCAGCCACTGGCGCGGCGATAAACCGCTTTCACGCTTAAACGCCCGGCTGAAGGCACTCTGTTCGGAATAGCCCAGAAGCAACGCAATTTCGCTGTGGGTCAGGCGGCCTTCACTCAGATATTCTTTCGCCAGCTGCATGCGCGTTTGCGCCAGTACCTCTTTAAAGGCCAGCTGGTGCTCTTCCAGACGACGGAATAATGTGCGCTCGGAAAGATGCAGTAAACGGGCAACGGTACGCGAGGTTGGTTCGCCACTCTGCAAGGCTTTCAGCAGCGCCGTACGCAGGCTCTGCACAAAACTTTCGCTCTGCGGCAGCACATCCATTAACGCCTGGGCCTGCTGCTCCAGCAGTTGCTTTAAGCCGGCATTGTGGTTGTTGACCGGCAGCGCCAGGTATTCAGGCCGGATCAGAATGGCGGTTTGCGCCTGCTGAAACAGCACCTCACAGCCCAGCGTCTGGCGATAAGGCTTGGTATCGGCCGGCTCGGCAAAGGTAAAGTGCACCGCCTGCGGGCTTAAATCGGCTCGCGCTGTCATCTGACGGATAAAGGTGAGCATACCCACCACCAGCACCTCATCCGACAAGCGCGACGACGGGCCGTAGTCGGTACTCCAGCTCAGACGCAGACAGCCATCCTGCAGGCTGGCCGTTGCCCGGTCGCCATCGTGCAGCAACCGCTGATAACGCTGAAACCCCTGCAGAGCGTCAGCCACCGTTTCACTCGACAGCAACAGATAACCCAGCACGCCGACAAACTCCGGCCGCACCAGCAAACCCAGCTCCAGACCGATATGACGCTGCGGATAACGCTGCTGCAAACGCTCAAGCAGCTCCCACCACTGGCTGAAGCTGATGCGGCTGTCGGCGGTAAAGCCCTGCAGATAGGCATACAGGTCGCAGCGGGTATCGCCCTCCTGCTCAAGAAAACAGCGCGCCAGACCTGCCAGATCACCACTGACCTGCAGCTGCGCCAGCATTGTCATACCTGCTTCTCCATCGACCCAACGTCCTCATCAACCCAACATCCATACGCACAACGGCAACATCACATCGCCCACACCCGCAAGATGGCAGGGATTGTCAAAATAAAGACAGTAAATGTCAATTCAGCATTCCAGCCAAGCCCTAAAGTAGAGGCCTAAAACAATAATAAGGAGTCACGCATGCAAGATGTTCTGCACGCCCTGTTTTTCGTCGTTGCCTTTGGCGGTCTGTTTCTTGGCGTTATGCTGGCGGAATACTGGTATACCCGCCGTCAGGGTAAAACCGGCATTTACCATGCGCGCGAAACCCTCGCCAACCTGACCACCGGTTTTTCCTACAAGCTGGTCGACGGCATCGCCATTGCTTTGTTTATTCAGGCGTTCTATCTGTGGGTGTACGACTATGGCCTGCAATGGAATCCGGAATTGTCATTTTTCAGCGTGTTGGCGCTGATTGTGTTTATCGACTTCTGCTTCTACGTCAACCATGTGCTGATGCACAAAGTGCGCTGGTTCTGGAATGTGCATGTTACCCATCATTCGTCTGAACATATGAATTTCTCCACTGCGCTGCGCCAGAACTTTACCTTTGCCCTGTCCGGCTCCTGGTTGTTCTGGTGGATTCCGGCGGCGCTGATTGGCTTTGATAAAAACTGGGTTCTGCTCGCGATTGAAGGCAATCTTGTTTATCAGTTTTTCCTGCACACCGAGCAGGTGCGCAAGCTGGGCTGGCTGGAAAAATTTATGAATACCCCGTCACACCACCGCGTGCATCACGGCAGCAACCCGAAGCAGATTGATACCAACTTCGGCGGTATTTTTATTCTCTGGGACAAGCTGTTCGGCACCTTCCGCTCAGAAGACGATGCAGGCGAAATTAAGTACGGCGTGACCCGTATGCCGGAAAAGCCTTACAACCCGTTTTACCTGCAGGTGCACGACTGGGTGGATATGTTCCGCGATGTCTGGCGCTATAAAGACCTGCGGATTCTGTATAAGCATCCCGACTGGGCGCAGCAGCAATACGGCAGCCGCAACGGGTTAAAATAATTATATTTAAGGACGCCTGCGGGCGTCCTTAACTGCACCAGCAACTACACCAGAAAATACACCAACAACAACGAAAACCGCACCAGCACAAACACTGATAAAATCATCAAAAAAATTCATAACCTCCTCCCGCCATTGCTGCAAATCAAGACAGAGCGAAATTCCGCAGCAGCCATTGCCGCACTCAGCAGAGCAGTCTAAGCTCACCGATATACTGGCCAACATTTCCGACATGACTAAGCCCCCTGACACAACCGCAAATACTCCACCGGACGCAGTACAGCAAGCGGCCCAGGACTCTGCCGTTGTCACTGTTCTGAACAGCCTTGATGCGCTGATTTATGTCGCCGACATGTCGACCCATGAGCTGCTGTTCATCAACGATTATGCCCGCCAGAAATGGGGCGAACCCGGTAACAAACGCTGCTGGGAATATCTACAGAAAGATCAGCAAGGCCCCTGTGCGTTCTGCACCAATCACAAACTGGTGGATGAGCATCAACAGCCAACGGGGGTATACGTCTGGGAATTCCAGAACACTCAGAACAAGCACTGGTATCAGTGTCGCGATGAAGCCATCCGCTGGGTCGACGGCCGTCTGGTGCGTATTGAAATTGCGACCGATATTTCCGACCGCAAACGTATGGAGCAGGAACTGGAAGCAGCCCGCCGCGAAACTGAATATCTGGCCGGCACCGATGCCCTGACCCGGCTGAATAACCGCCGCGCCTTTTTTAAACTGGGCGAACAGGTTCTTAAAGAAGCCCTGCGTTTCAGCCGTCCAACCTCGATCATTATGTTCGATCTGGATCACTTTAAGCAGATCAATGATACCTGGGGACACAGTGCCGGTGATGCCGTTTTGCAGCGGGTTGCGACGCTGGCCGAAGCCACCGTAAGAAATGCGGATATTCTGGCCCGCATTGGTGGCGAAGAATTTGCCATCCTGCTGCCACAGACCGATATGCCGCAGGCACGCATCCTGGCCGAGCGCATCCGACAAGCACTGACCGATGACGTATTACCCATCAACGGCATGGACATTAATGTTCAGGCAAGCTTTGGTATAAGCAGCTGTGAGCATTGCGACGATATGACGCTGGCTGACCTGCTGAACATTGCTGATGAGCAGCTTTACCTTTCCAAAAAACTTGGCCGTAACCGCATATCGTCACATCAGATCAGCAAACCTTAACCCCACCACCGGCAACGCCACCCCATCCTTTGCGAACGCAGAACCACTGCGCAGGTGATTGTTTTTCAAGCACTTATCAGACAGAAATTCATTAACCGATGGCGAAAAGCACTTGCACCTATGAAAAGGCATCGTTAATATACGCGCCACTTCAGGACTATAGCTCAGTTGGTTAGAGCGCTACCTTGACATGGTAGAGGTCGCCAGTTCGAATCTGGCTAGTCCTACCAGAATTAAAAAAACCGGCCTCTGGCCGGTTTTTTCGTTTCTGCACTTTGCTTCAGTTCTGCACGTGGCTTTTTATCAGACAGCGCCAGTGAAACAAGAACAGCCTCAGCTGTTCTCGATCACCTTATTTTTCATCTGATGCAATAAGTCACGCAGACGCGCCGCTTCTTCAAAATTCAGATCCTTCGCGGCCTTAAACATCTGATCTTCGACTTTAGCCACGCGCTTAACCAGCTCAGCGGCAGACAATGCCTGCCAGTCATCCGCCGCATAACCGGCCTGATCTTCAGCCACTTTACGCCCACGGGTCTTGCCTTTGCCTTTCTTACCCGGCGGTGGCGCCGCTTCGAGAATGTCTTCCACCGACTTGGTCACCCCAACCGGAGTAATGCCATGCTCGGTATTGAAAGCCACCTGTTTTTCACGGCGGCAGTCGGTTTCATCGATGGCTCTCTGCATCGAATCGGTCATGCGGTCAGCGTAGAGAATCGCTTTACCATTGAGGTTACGCGCAGCCCGGCCGATGGTCTGAATCAGCGAGCGTTCAGAACGCAGGAAGCCTTCTTTATCGGCGTCGAAAATCGCCACCAGCGACACTTCCGGAATATCCAGACCTTCACGCAATAAGTTAATACCCACCAACACGTCAAACTCGCCCAGACGCAGGTCGCGGATAATTTCCACCCGCTCAACCGTATCAATATCAGAGTGCAGATAACGCACCCGGATACCCTGCTCCAGCAAAAACTCGGTCAGGTCTTCGGCCATGCGTTTGGTCAGCACGGTAATCAGAATCCGCTCCCCGTTGGCGACGCGCTCGCGCAATTCATGCAGCACATCGTCCACCTGGCCGGTGGCCGGACGCACTTCAATTTCAGGGTCAATCAGACCGGTCGGACGCACCACCTGCTCAACCACGGCATCCTGATGTTCTTTTTCATAATTACCCGGCGTCGCCGACACAAAAATGCACTGCGGCACAATGGCTTCCCATTCTTCAAAGCGCATCGGCCGGTTATCCAGCGCCGATGGCAGACGGAAACCAAACTGCACCAGGGTTTCTTTACGCGAACGGTCACCGCGGTACATACCGCCAATCTGCGGAATGGTCACATGGGATTCATCGACAAACACCAGCGCATCGTCGGGAATATAATCAAACAGCGTTGGCGGTGGCGCGCCCTCTTCACGCCCGGATAAATAGCGCGAGTAGTTTTCGATACCGGAGCAATAACCCAGCTCCTGCATCATCTCGATATCGTAACGGGTACGCTGTTCCAGCCGCTGCGCTTCCACCAGCAGATTATTATCGCGGTAATACTGCAGGCGTTCTTCCAGCTCGACCTTAATGCCTTCAACCGCATCAAGGATGCGCTGGCGTGGCGTTACATAGTGGGTTTTCGGATAAATAGTTACCCGCGCCAGACGGTTCAGCACCTCACCGGTCAGCGGGTCAAAACTGCTGATCTGCTCAACTTCATCGTCGAACAGTTCAACACGTACCGCTTCGTCGTCGCTTTCCGCCGGGAAGATATCAATCACATCACCACGCACCCGGTAAGTACCGCGATGAAAATCCATATCGTTACGGGTGTATTGCAGCTCAGCCAGACGACGCAGCACGGTGCGCTGATCGATACGGTCACCACGCACAATGTGCAGCATCATTTTCAGATAGGAGTCCGGATCACCCAGACCATAAATCGCCGATACGGTAGCCACAATCACCGCATCACGGCGCTCCATCAGCGCTTTGGTTGCTGACAGCCGCATCTGCTCAATGTGCTCGTTAACCGAAGCATCCTTATCGATAAAGGTGTCGGACGATGGCACATAGGCTTCCGGCTGGTAGTAGTCGTAGTAAGAAACGAAATACTCAACCGCGTTATTGGGGAAAAACTCTTTAAACTCACCGTACAGCTGAGCCGCCAGGGTCTTATTATGCGCCATGATAATGGCCGGGCGCTGACACTGAGCGATTACATTGGCCATGGTGTAGGTCTTGCCTGAACCGGTCACACCCAGCAGGGTTTGCTTCAGCAGACCGGCATTTACACCACCGACCAGCTGGCGGATGGCTTCCGGCTGATCACCGGCGGGAGAATATTTGGCAGAAAGCTCAAATGCCTTGCTCATCAGGATTCCAGTTATAGGTTAAATCAAGTAGCATTATACGGTTTTTTTTACCGGCAGGACTTGGCGCTTTACGCCCGTTTCTGCCGCCGACCATCGCGTTATTGAGGATACACATTTTGGATCTGCAATTGTCTGATCGCGTTCAACAGATCAAGCCCTCCCCAACACTGGCCGTGACTAACCGTGCTGCCGAACTCAAGGCTGCAGGCAAAGACATTATTGGCCTGGGTGCCGGTGAGCCGGATTTCGATACCCCCGAGCATATCAAGCAGGCGGCGGTTGAGGCTATTAACAACGGTTTTACCAAATACACCGCGGTGGACGGTACTCCGGGTCTGAAGAAAGCGATTATTAACAAGCTGCAGAACGATAATGGCCTGAGCTACGAAGCCAACCAGATTCTGGTGTCCTGCGGCGGCAAGCAGAGCTTCTTTAACCTGGCTCTGGCCTACATCAATCCGGGCGATGAAGTTGTGATTCCGGCGCCATACTGGGTTTCTTACCCGGACATGGTCGTGATTGCCGGTGGCGTACCGGTGGTTATCGAAACCGATGAAAGCACCCGCTTTAAAATCACCGCCGAGCAGCTGGAAGCGTCGATCACCGATAAAACCAAACTGGTGGTGCTGAACAGCCCGTCCAACCCGTCTGGTGTGGCCTATACCGCTGACGAACTGAAGGCCCTGGGCGCCGTTCTGAAAAAGCATCCGCAGATCATGATCGCCACCGATGATATGTACGAGTACATCTGGTGGGCGGATTTTGCCTTCGAAAACATTCTCACCGTCTGCCCGGAACTGTACGACCGCACCATCGTGCTGAACGGTGTATCCAAGGCGTACAGCATGACCGGCTGGCGTATCGGCTATGCCGCTGGTCCGGCCAAGCTGATTGGCGCGATGAAGAAGGTACAGTCGCAGAGCACCTCTAACCCGACTTCTATTTCCCAGGTAGCGGCAGAAGCGGCACTGAATGGCGGCCGCGATTGCGTTCTGCCAATGGTTGAAGCGTTTAAAGAGCGTCACGACTACGTGGTGAAAACCCTGAACGAGATTCCGGGCTTCAGCTGCATCCCGGCCGACGGCGCTTTCTACGCCTTCCCGAATGTCAAAGGCGCGATGGATAAAGCCGGTATCGATAACGATGTCGACTTTGCCGAAAAACTGTTGCTTGAAGCCGGTGTCGCGCTGGTTCCGGGTTCTGCCTTCGGCTCACCGGGCTATATGCGTCTGTCGTTCGCGACCAGCATGAAAACTCTGGAAGATGCCCTGAACCGCATCAAAAAAGCACTCAGCTGAGTGCTTTTACGACACGGTTCACGCATATAAAAAAACCGCCTGCTGGCGGTTTTTTTTATGTCTGCTGTTCACCTGACTCCCACGCTCTGCGTGGTAGCCCTTACTGGCACAGTTGCATTCCCACGCGGAGCGCAGGAACGAGGAAAAAAGCTTACCAGCCCATTTCCGCCTTAATAAAAGGAATGGTCAGCTTACGCTGGGCCGACAAAGAGGCCTGATCGAGGGTTTCCAGCAAATCAAACAGGCCCTGCATATCACGCGGACCACGGGTCAGAATAAAGCGCGCCACTTCATCACTCATATTCAGACCACGGCGCTTGGCGCGCAGCAACAGCGCCAGTACTTTATCGTTATCTTCCAGCGGCTCGACCTGATACACCATGCCCCAGCTGAGACGGGATGACAGATCGGGCAGCTGCACACCGATATGACCCGGCGCCTGACTGGCGGCAATCAGTAAGTGCCCCTGACGGTCGCGGATACGGTTAAACAAATGAAACAGCCCTTCTTCCCAATCCGGGCGACCTGCAACGGCCTGAATATTATCCAGCGCAACCAGCGGTAACTGCTCCATCGCATCCAGAACCGCCGGACTGTATTCCACCAGTTCGTCCAGCGGCAGATAGACGCTTTGATGTCCCAGCCCTTCAGCATAATGACAGGAAGCCTGCAGCAGATGACTGCAGCCAACGCCCGGTGCGCCCCACAAATACAGGTAAGGCTCGCCATGCACCGTCCACTGCTGCTGCAGCGATTGCACGATCTGCTCGTTCGGGCCGGCGTAATAGTTAGCAAAGCGCGCATCATCGCGCACCGCGACCGACAGGGTCAGTTGTTGATGATGATCCATGATCTGCATTTATGGCTGCCAGCTAAAAACCTGCTCCTGCTCTGTGGCGAGCAGGCGCTTATCCAGGGCCAGAGTGCTCCAGACCTGCGCCCAATCGGCCGCCAGATCCAGCTCCAGTGTTAAATCCTGCTGATTAACCGCCAGCACACGTACCGAATTAACCGCCACATTGGCGTTCAGATAACTGATCACATCGTGATACTGGCGAAAATTCTGCACGCCCTGAATCATCAGCTGATGACCACCGGCAATACCATCACTGCGCAGGGCATAGCGCGCAGAGAGAAAACCGGCCACCTGATCGGCCACCTGCAGCAGCACCGCATTCACGTCATCGCCTTCGGCCTGCAGGTCGAGCCAGTCACCCTTATGCTGAATAAAACCCTGATAAAGCCAGCCATTATCGCGCCCCGGAGACAAACGCCCGGCCATAAACGCATCGGCGGCGTAACGGGCGGAGGCTTTCTGTACGTCATCTTTAAACAGGCCCCACAGGCGCTCCACCGGCAGCACCAGTTCGTCTTCCAGATCCTGCGCTGGCCATAACAGAGGAATACCACGCTCACTCATGGCGCGCTCAAGCCGTGCACGCCACGCGCCGCTGTTCTGATTCAGCGCCTTGCGCTGTAATTCATCTTCAACGCCCTGCCACAGCAATACCAGCGGACGGCTTTTACCCCACACCGGCTGCTGCGCGTCTTTTAACAGGGAATCAATCAGGTTCTGGGCAAATAATACTTCCAGCAGCAGACTGTCGTCGGCTTCGTCACGGCTGTAGCGGAAACTTTTTACGTAACGGTCAGCATTGGCCGCCGCAGCCTGTACTGTCTCATTCTGCACACTGGCCGTCTGGCCGGAGACCTTCACCAGCACCTGCTGCAGCGCATCCTGAATACCGCTCTGGCGGCTGCCCTGCGATTGATCGGCAACCGGCACACGCACCTGATACAGGTCAGAGACAGTCACCGCATGACCGCCAAGGCTTAGAAACAACAATAAAATCAGACTGGCTGCACGCACAGACAGGTTCCTTACAGCTGAAGATTTAAATCGGGCGGTATTGTGCCACGAATGTTCAACATAACCACTATCATGACCGAAATTGTGCCGCAGGCCGCAAAATAACGGTTCAACACAACCACTACCGCAGCCGAAATTGTGCCGCAGGCCGCAAAATAAGAATGTGCCTCCCGCCGTCTTTACTCACAACATCCGCGCGAAAATCTGACCATACAGACAGCTTTCGGCCACTCTCAGATTTGCTCATTTCCATGATGCAGGACGGCGCACAAATCGTTAGAATACGCGCCTTTCTATGGGCCACCCAGTGACGACGGCATGAGTGAACAACAATCCCTGAGCTACAAAGACGCTGGTGTCGATATCGACGCCGGAAATGCATTGGTCGAACGCATCAAAGGCGTTGCCAAACGTACCCGCCGCCCGGAAGTGATGGCCGGACTGGGTGGTTTCGGCGCCCTGTTCGAACTGCCACAGGGCTACCGCCAACCGGTTCTGGTATCCGGCACTGACGGTGTAGGCACCAAGCTGCGCCTGGCAATGGATCTGAAAAAGCACGACACCATCGGTATCGATCTGGTAGCCATGTGTGTGAACGATCTGGTGGTTGCCGGCGCTGAGCCGCTGTTCTTCCTCGACTACTACGCCACCGGCAAACTGAACGTGGACGTAGCCGCGGCCGTGGTCAGTGGTATCGGTGATGGCTGCGAACAGGCCGGAGCCTCTCTGGTCGGTGGCGAAACCGCCGAAATGCCGGGCATGTACGAAGGCGAAGACTACGATCTGGCCGGTTTCTGCGTTGGTATTGTTGAAAAAGACGACATCATCGACGGCTCCAAAGTAAAAGCCGGCGACAAACTGATTGCTATGGCATCCAGCGGCCCGCACTCCAATGGTTACTCGCTGATCCGTAAGATTATCGAAGTATCCGGTGCCGACCTGAGTGCCGATCTGGATGGTCAGCCGGTTGCTGATGCGCTGATGGCGCCAACCCGTATTTATGTGAAATCCGCACTGAAACTGATTAACGCCTCTGACGTACACGCTATGTGCCACGTTACCGGCGGCGGTTTCCAGGAAAACATTCCACGCGTACTGCCTGACGACTGCAAAGCCGTTATCGATACCAACAGCTGGAAATGGCCTGCGGTTTTTGAATGGCTGCAGAGCAACGGCAAAGTGGCTACCGCTGAAATGTTCCGCACCTTTAACTGTGGTGTCGGCATGATTGTCGCGCTGCCGGAAGATAAAGCCGATGCCGCTATCGCCCTGCTCAACGCCGAAGGCGAACAGGCCTGGCTGATTGGTGAAGTTCAGGCCAAAGGTGAGGCTGACGAACAGGTTGAATTTACCGGTAACCGCAGTCTATGAACGACAGCAGCACCCACGATAAGCCTGCCGTACCGCGTATCGTGATTCTGATCTCCGGCAGTGGCAGCAATATGGTTGCCATTGCCGATGCCATTAAAAGTGGCAGTATGGAAGCCGAAATCGCCGCGGTTATCTGTAACCGTCCGGAAGCCGCGGGCCTGCAGAAAGCCCGCGACCGCGATTTGCCGACCTCCGTACTGGATCACAAAGAATTCAGCAGCCGTGAAGACTTCGACCGCGCACTGATGGCAGAAATCGACGAGCACGCACCCGATCTGCTGGTGCTGGCCGGATTTATGCGTATTCTGATGCCGGATTTTGTCGCTCATTATCATGGCCGCATGCTGAATATTCACCCGTCGTTACTGCCGAAATATCAGGGCCTGCATACCCATCAGCGCGCCCTTGATGATGGCGAGAGTGAGCATGGTGTGACGGTGCATTTTGTGACCGAAGAACTGGATGGCGGACCTAACGTGATTCAGGCCGTGGTGCCGGTATACGACGGCGACGATGCCGCCAGCCTGCAGAAACGCGTACAAATTCAGGAACACGTGATTTATCCGATTGCGGTTAAATGGTTTGTTGAAGGCCGCCTGACCATGGCCGGCAACAATGCCCGCCTGGATGGAAATGTGATTCCCGCCACCGGATTGCAACTGACGTCCTGATTTTGCTCCGATATACTGTTGGCCAAACGGACTTGGCTGACCTTTATGACTTCCTTTTTACTTCCCCGCCTTCTGGCCTTCGCCCTGATCGCCTGCCCCACTTTTTCTTTTGCAACAGCCGCAGAAGAGACTGCTGACAAAGAAAAATCTGCTGCCAGCAATCGTGAAGTCACAACCCTTAAGCCTTTTTCTGCACGCTACAGAACAGAGTGGAAGCTCGGCTGGTTCAGCATTGATGTAGAAGCCGAACGCAACTTACGCCAACTCCCCAGTGGCCACTGGCTGTTAACGTTTGAAGCAGAAACCAGCGCCGCCGCACTGAAAGAAACATCCGAATTCAGCTTTGATGACGGCCAGATAAAACCACTGGAATATCGCTACCGCGCCACCGGCTTGTTTAACGAGGCTGACCGCACGCTGTTATTTTCCCCACAACTGAAGCTGATCAAAGACCTGGAAAACAACAAAGACTATCCGAAGGCATGGAAAAACGAGGTTCATGACAACCTAACCTATATGCTGCAGGCCAGTCTCGATCTTTCTACCCTCAGAAAAGACACTGGCAGCCCTGAGAACCCAGCCGACAGTCATGAGCTGAGCTACCCCGTATTTGAGAAAAAACGTGTTAAAGATTTTCAGTTCAGAATTATCGGCGAAGAGCAGCTGAGTACCCGGATAGGTAAGCTGAAAACCATCAAGGTTGAACAGATACGTCAGAAAAAAGGCCGCGAAGTCTTTGCCTGGTTTGCCATCGATCGCGGCTATCAGCTGGTACGCCTGGTCGATAAAGAAAAAGGTAAAACCCGCTATCAGATTGATATTACCGACCTCAAGGGCTGAACATTTCGCCTGCTTCGCGCTGCTGCGCTTTTCAGGTAAACTGCGCCCTCTTTTTTACTCAACAGGAAGCACAGCATGCGACTCAGCGACGGCGATATTGAACAGCGCATTGCCGATGGCAGCATTGTTATCGATCCAAAGCCAGCCAGCGATGCAATTGCAGGCATCAGCGTAGATCTGCGCCTCGACCACCGCTTCCGCGTATTCAACAACAATTCGGTGACTCACCTCGATTTGTCCGGTGACCGCATTCAGCTTGAACGCGATATCAACCGCATTATGAGTAAAGAGATCGAGATTGAAGCCGATGACGCTTTGTTTATTCACCCGGGAGAACTGGTGCTGGGAGCAACACTGGAATCGGTCAGCGTCCCCGAAGATTTGGTCGGCTGGCTGGACGGCCGCAGCTCTCTCGCCCGCCTCGGCCTTATGGTGCATGTGACCGCAGGACGCATTGATCCGGGCTGGCAAGGACAAATCGTGCTGGAGTTCTATAACAACGGCAAACTGCCACTGGCACTACGTCCGGGTATGGTGATCTGCGCCATGTCATTTGAGATGCTTTCAAGCCCGGCGCTGCGCCCTTATAACAAGCGTGAAAACGCCAAGTATCGCGATCAGAAAGGGGCAACCTTCAGCCGGATTGCGAAGGACTGACCTTCAGATAACAGGCATAAAAAAGCCCGGCAAGATTGCCGGGCTTTTTTGTATCCATCACCTGTGGATGTGCAGCCTTAACTCTTCACGCGTGAAGACAGCATTGCCGCACGGATCAATGCCAGCATAACCCCAAGCATTCCGCCCAGAATAATTCCCAGCGCCAGATGCAGCCCCATTTTCCGCCCCAGCTGAAAACTTCCACCACGCACAACCGGCGCAGCATCTGCCACAAACAATTGTCCGCCACTTTGCAATGTCTGCTCGCGATAAGCTCCGATAAAATGATCGAGCTGCTGCTGAATCGTGTTCAGATTGGTCTCAACGCCTTCCAAAGCAGCCTTTAAAATTGACTGTGAATCCAGGTTGCCATAGGTCTTGTCATCAGATCCCGCCAGAATCGCAATCTCTTTCTCAAGTTCCAGCAACTCTTCGGTCGCAGCGGTACGGCGCTTGAATAAATCCTGACGCATCTCTACACCACCCAGCTTATTACCCAGCACCAGCAGGGAGTCTAAAAATGACTGGTCAAACTGCGCCCCGGAAGATTCATTACTGCCAGCCGTTTTATTCAGGTCCTGAGTGCTGGTGCTCGACAGCTGATTCAGTGCGGAATCGTAGGAAGCAACTAACTTCGTTAATCGCTCATGCTCCAGACGCAACAAACGCTGACGGGAAAACAGACGTACCATGATTGCCGGATCTTTCGCAGCCAGTTCAGAAGAATTTGAATAGGCAAACTCACGCAAAGGGCCGATATCACTACCCTCCAGCATCACCAACTGGCGGCGTACATCATCCAGAGTGCGCCCATCGACAACCATGCTGCCGGAACCAGGCATTTTGGACAACTTACCTACTGCGGAACGCAGCGCCTCCAGATAGGTGGTTGCACCATCGTAGACGTCGATCAGATTCATGCCTTCAGCTGTACTGAAAGCAACCAAAGGCCGGTCAATGTCGACATTCGTTAGGCCGCGCTCAATCGACAGCTGTGCCCAGGTATCCACCACATCAGCCAGCACCTCTGCACCTTGCGTCGCAGTAAGCCCTGACCTCTGAAGATTCAGACTGAGGGTAAGGAACCCATGGGACTTATCGTGCAGTTCAGTCAAAGCCGTATCGGCAGCAGCACGTATTTCCTGCGGTGTTTTGGCGTTAGCCAATAACGCATTCAGCTTGTCTTCGCTTGCCTGATAAAGTGAATTTGAATAAGAAACATTAAGAGCATTCACTAATGTATCAGCCGATGCTGAAATCTTACCCTGCGCAGCAAGTGCGTTGATCACTGCCGGGGCAATAATATCACGGGGACTGAATACCGTTCCGTTCGGATATTTACCGTCACTCAGGAAAGTCAGTGCAATGGGGTATTCAACCTGCTGCGATACAGAAAAAGACGCCTTGGAAAAATGGAATGCCACAACAGCCAATCCCACGAACAAGGCAACTCCGATCACCAGTCCCCGCTGACGCCAGATATTACGGAACAGGTCCGTCAAATTAATTTCATCGTCCGGGCCGACGACAGGGGTCGTAACCGCAGAATTAGCGGGGTATTGCTGGTTCATACGAGCTCCATTGCACTAAAGCGAAATCTGATCGCCAAGAATACCTTAAATTTATGACAGATAAAGCATCTCCTAGGTTGTTAATCGCCCTGCAATCAGCCTTCTCACAATTCACCGCTAAAAATTAAAAGCCAACAAAATCAAACAGATGCTTGACAGAGAAAATCTACATCAGCATAATGCGCGCACTTGCTGATGTTCCCCGATAGCTCAGTCGGTAGAGCAGTAGACTGTTAATCTATTGGTCGTTGGTTCAAGTCCAACTCGGGGAGCCAAACAGCATTCGGGGTATAGCGCAGTCTGGTAGCGCGCCTGCTTTGGGAGCAGGATGTCGGGAGTTCGAATCTCTCTACCCCGACCAACTTTACACTCTTAACATTCCTTTCTTTTATTCTTCATACTTTTCCACTAGCTTGTGACATCAATTATGTTAACTTGCGGGAACTGCTGTGAATTCCGTTGCTCAATCAGCTCAATATCCTGTTACCTGCCCTGCCTGCAATACTATCAATGCCAAACGTGCTGCCGAGTTGCTTCAGCATAAAATGCTCGACTGCCGGAAATGCGCATCCACCATTGCCATAAACGAAAATCAGCTAAACAGTTTGCGCCGTACACTGGCCGATATGGGCAATTATCTGAGACAGGGCCAACCGGCCACTAAGCACACCGATTAGTGCGACAGACAACAAAAAATCAAGAAGATAAGAAAAGAGACAAACAGAAAACAGCAGAAAGAGCAGGTGCGGCATACACCGCACCTTGCAACTGGCGTTAATTATTTAACGATATCCAGCAGCTCAACCTCAAACACCAGAGCGGAGTTTGCAGGAATACGCGGGCTTGGGCTGCGCGCACCGTAAGCCAGCTCAGCAGGAATAAACAGCTTCCACTTGTCACCGACTTTCATCATCTGCAGCGCTTCAACCCAACCACGGATAACACCGGTAACCGGGAACTGTGCAGGCTCGCCACGCTCAACAGAACTGTCAAATACAGTGCCATCAATCAAAGTACCGTGATAGTGCACACGAACAGTATCAGAAGCTTCAGGCATTGGCTGACCATCGGCCGCAGCAACCATAACTTCGTACTGCAGACCGGATTCAGTCACAGTCACACCTTCACGCTTGGCGTTTTCAGCCAGGAAATCCTGACCCGCTTTTGCAGCGGCGTCATTCAGCGCTTCCTGCTTCATGGTTTGTTCTTCACGGATTTTATCAAAAGCCGCTTTAATCACATCCTCACCGATACGTGGCTCAGCATTTGCCAGGGCATCTTTGATACCTGCAGCAATCGCATCGGCATTCATGTCGACTTCTTCACGAGACAGCTGACGACCAATATTCAGACCAACGCCGTAGCTCGCCTGATCAACATGATTTTCTAACTTCACAGAGTCCTCCTGACCGCAACCGGCCAACAACAAAGCACCCAGAATGACCGCAGGTGCTGATTTAATCAGATTCATGAAAATTCCTTGCATGAGTTATCCAAGAGGCCAGTACACTACTACAAGCCTGTAGTAATTCCTATGACAGCAAAAGCAATACGAAGTTTTTCCGTGCAAACAGAGAATCACACCACATTCAGCAGGCAAAATTACCGTTTTTAGCCCGCAGCTCGCATTCCCGTTTTATGTTTTTGCAGACCTGAATTTCAGCCTGTGACAGACCCGTCGCCATCTGGCAACGATAATGACGCTGGCGCAGTTCGGCATCCGGTATATTTCCCAAACCTTCACCGCAGCCCAACAAGCTCAGAAACAACAGACAGAACAGAACCTTCACAGCATTATCCAAATGCATATTTTCGCCAAGATTCGCACAGCACCGCAGCAGTGTCCAGCGCACCGGCTGCAACCTGTCGGCAAAGGAATATCCTTTCCGTCACACAAAGGGGATAAAAGCAGGATATAATCCGCCGCAAATGAGAAAAATAAAGGAGATACCACCATGCGGATGCTGATTATTCTGGCCTGCATACTGACACTACAAGCCTGCTCCGGCCCATCCAAAGAAGAACTACGCCGCATGCAGCTGCTTGAAGCGCAGCGCGCGGAACAGGCCGCCCTCGCCGCACAAAAAGAAGCACAGGAGCGCGAAATCCGCACCCGTGAACGTCTCTCTGATGCGCGTACGGCCTGGAGCAAAAAAACTCAGCTCAGCCAGCAGCAGATCAACACACTATTCAGCAACAGCCCGGAAGACGGCCTGTCGTCTGACAAAATCTATTACGTACAATTCGATCTGCAGCCGGCCAAATACAACTACGGTCAGAACAAACAGAGCTTTACCATTGTTGGTATGCGCAACTTACCGAACAGCGCCGTTTATGGCCCGTTATTCCCGGATGAAAAAGCTCAGTATCAGCCAGGGCAGCTGGCCAAATCCGTACTGGAATTTGCATTAAAAGAAGAAACTGAAATTAACCGCATTGGTCAGGAAGTTCTGCGCGACCGCGGACAACGCTGGGTTGCCGCCGTTCTGAATTTTAAAAATTATGATTCACTGGTTAACCAGAACAACAGGCAAAGTGCTCTCTGGCGCTGGGAGCCGGGTTTATTTGATGACCTGTCCTGGGATGTAACACCGGAAGTTGCCTACCCCTACACCTCGGAGCGTACCCTGAGCCTGCAATTAGGCCTGCGTTTCTGCCTGCTGAAAGACCGTTGCTACCTCGACTCGGATTACCGCAAACATCCGACTCATGCCGTACGCGCAGAGGTTATCAGCGTTCTGGTGGCCAGCCATAAGAAAGGCGAAATTCTGGCGGAGTTTATCCGCGAAAAAGAATAGCCTGACGGCAAGCCATAAAAAAAGCGGCCATGATGGCCGCTTTTTTATGCTGACATATCAGCTCTTATCAGAAGCACTTATCAGAAACCCAGTGCCAAAGAAGCACCGAAGTAAGCACCGGACACATCGAAATCGGTATCGATGTCAGCCAGGTCTTTGTCGGCTTTCAGATTAATGCTGCGGTAACCGGCTTCCAGACCGATATCGACAACAGGAATCGGCAGATCGTAACCGATACCATAGCTGATATCGCTCAGCTTATTACCGCCCATACCGATGTAGTTAATATCAGCAGACGCATACAGACCGAACGGGCTGTCGATTTTCACTTCACCGTATACCAGCGGCATTACGAAATCGAGATCAACACTTTCGTTCACACTGCTGGTTTTTCCACTGACTTCCGCAACGCCATCAAACTGACGGGCGGTCAGACCAAAATTAATATCAACAAAAGGCACCGGTAATGGCAGACCCCAGTACAGAGTCAGATCAGAGTGGCTCAGATCCAGCGTACTGGTGACATTCTCGTTGAAGGTCTGATCAGCAAACTGGGCGTTAATATTACCGTCGCCTTCCAATTCCAGTGAGGTCTGCTTCAGCTTCAGATTAGGAATAAACGGCAGCGGGTGCTCAAAAAATACGGTCAGCTGCTGGCCATTGTCAGAATCGATATTCAGGCCATCTTTTTCAACAGAAACGCCCTCATCAATCTGGCCACCGGCTTCGGCATTCCAGACGCTGGCTTTGGCACCGACGGTAAAAAGTAAATCAGCTTGTGCGGCTACTGGTGTCATAGCCAGCAGAAACGCAGCGATTGCAGTCTTTTTCATGGAGATATTCCCGTTCTTATGATTTATCCAGTCAACCGTCAGTGCGGCCGAGTGCAGCTAGTTTGCCCGCAAATGGCACGAATGCCAATTCTTTGCGCAGCCAGCAAGAAATACTTCACAAATAAGGGAGGAGATGCAACAGGGAAAGAAACACAGAGAGGAAAATAAAACGAAAAGAAAATGTGCTCTCCACCGCCAGAAGACGGTGAAGAACGGGCAGCCGGAAATCAATCCGGCCGGTAATCAGAAGGTCACGCCGATACGACGACCCACTTCTTCGTAGGCTTCAACCACACCGCCCAATCCCTGACGGAAACGGTCTTTATCCAGTTTCTCACGGGAATCTTTATCCCACAGGCGGCAGCCGTCTGGTGAGAATTCGTCACCCAGAACAACTTCACCTTTAAACAGGCCGAATTCCAGCTTGGAATCAACCAGCAGCAGACCACCTTCAAGGAAAATCTGTTTCAGCACATCGTTCACTTTGAAAGTCAGTTCTTTCATACGCGCCAGATGCTGATCTTCCACCCAACCAAAAGAACGGGCGTGGTATTCATTGACCATAGGGTCGCCCAACGCATCATTCTTCAGGAACAGTTCGAAGGTTGGCGGAACCAGATCAATACCCTCTTCCACACCCAGACGACGGCACAGAGAACCTGCTGCGATATTACGCACCACACACTCCAGCGGAATCATATCCAGACGCTTAACCAGCGCATCGGTATCCGACAGCAGGCGTTCAAAATGTGTCGGAATGCCGGCTTCAGCCAGCTTAGTCATGATGTAGGCGTTGAACTTGTTGTTCACCATACCTTTGCGGTCCAGCTGCTCGACTTTCTTGCCATCGAAAGCGGAAGTATCGTTGCGGAACTCCAGCACCATGTAGTCCGGATCGTCAGTGGTATACACAGACTTCGCCTTACCTGAGTAGAGTAATTCACGCTTTTCCATGGGGTTCTCCGAGGATGATCTTAAATGGTGGATCTTAAAAACCGGTTGTTACAGCTGCCGCCAGTCGGATACCTGATCCTGTTGCAGCAAAGATACTTCATGCGGCGCACATTGCAGCGCCTGTGACAGTGTCTGGCTGACCAGAGCACGGTCGTTATTCTTTTCACTGATATGACCTGCCGTGACATGCTGCAGGCCGTCCCACTGCACGCGACTGATCAGCTCAGCACACTGCTGATTACTCAGATGGCCGAAATTGCCGGCCACTCTGGCACGCAGGCTGGGCGGATAAGGACCATTCTGCAACATCAGCGGATCGTGGTTGGCTTCAACCTGTAAGGCATGGCAGCGCTGATAAACATTCACAATATGCGGCGTTAACGAACCAAGATCCGACAAAACACCGAGGCGTTTTTCCGCGCTGTTTTCCAGTACAAACTGCAGAGGCTCTTCCGCATCGTGAGGAACCACGACCGGCAACACCGCCAGACCACCCACGCTGGTTACCTGATCAGAGCTGATACAACGCCAGAGCGGATGTTCCGTCCATTCCATTTTGCGTGCCGTGCCGAAGGAGGCATAAAACGGAATGCTCAGAGCTTCACATAACGCTGCCACCCCTTTGGCATGATCACCATGCTCGTGAGTAACAAACACACCATCCAGCTGGCGCGGGTCAACACCGGACTCCTGCAGCCGCAGCAGAATATTTTTGCGGTTAAAACCGCAGTCAATCAGCACTCCGCGGTCATTCTGTAAAACAATGGTGGCATTTCCGCGACTGCCACTGCCCAAAGATGCGTATCTCACTTTTCCAGCTGGGCTTTAATCTCGTTCAGCACATCAGCCGTTAAGGCTTCGCCGGCCAGATTGTCGGCATCGGTCAGCAGAGATAAATACACTCCCTGGCGGGCGCGGTTCATCTTCAGCAGATAGGTTTCTGTCACGACATTGTCGCCCCCCCAGAAACGATCCCACCAGCTCAGCTGCTCGGCATCGTTGCGGGTCGTCATTTCCAGATAATAGGTACCGGTGCTGCGGTTGAGGTCGGTCAGTTTCAGATCAGAGGCACTCAAAGCCTCCGTAACCGAGGCCCAGGCGCTGGCAAAACCACCATCAAGACGCAGGATCAGCGTACCGGCGCCATCTTTTTCCAGACGCGGATTCAGCGCTTCAGAACGGTATTCACTCAGAGAGGCAACGTTATCAGCCTCTTCGTCTTCCGCAATATAACGCTGCGGTTGTGGTGTCTCGAACGAGGATGGTTTTTCCGGAGTAACCGGTAAGGCCGGGATTGCATAGGCATCAGATGTTACCAGGCGGATGTTCTGCTCCGTCCGGGTTGGCGCCTGCTCTTCTGCATCCAGATAATCCATCGCACGGTCGCGGAAGGTATCACCGAACATCCAGCTGCAACCGGACAGCATAACAACGGCTGGCAACAATAAAATACGCATGCAATCGCCTGCTTTAAATGAGTTCAAGAGCAGCCAGAGACAGCTCAACTTTTGGCTTGTAACGCTCATCCAGCTCGACCAGCGGCAGACGGATACCACGTCCCATCAGCCCCATTTTATGCAAGGCCCATTTCACCGGAATCGGGTTGGCTTCGCAGAACATGGCATTGTGCAGGTTCATCAGGCGCTCATTCAGCGCTTTCGCTTCCGCCGCCTGACCATCCAGCGCCAGCATACACAGCTGATGCATTAAAGCCGGTGCCACGTTGGCCGTTACCGAAATATTGCCTTTACCACCCAGCAGGATCAGCTCATAAGCCGTAGCATCATCACCGGAATAGACCGCCATACGGTCCCCCACCAGTTCAATGACTTTACGCGCACGTTCCAGATCGCCGGTCGCTTCTTTAACGGCCACAATCTGCTCAACATCCGCCAGGGCTGCGATGGTTTCCGGCAGCATGTCACAAGCAGTACGGCCTGGTACGTTGTACAGAATCTGCGGAATATCCACGGCAGCAGCAATGGCCTCGTGGTGTTTGATCAGGCCACGCTGCGGAGGCTTGTTGTAATACGGAGTAACCAGCAGACAGGCATCTGCCCCCAGGTTTTTCGCTTCCTGAGTCAGCTCAATCGCTTCTGAGGTTGAGTTGGCACCGGTTCCGGCAATGATCGGACGACGACCGGCGGTGACCTTAACCACACGCTCAATCACCGCACAGTGCTCTTCTGTGCTCAGGGTTGCCGATTCACCGGTGGTGCCCACGGCAACAATAGCATCGGTGCCCTGTTTGATGTGGAACTCCACCAGTCCGTCCAGACTTTCCCAATCCACACTGCCATCAGCGTGCATAGGGGTTACCAAAGCCACAATACTGCCGGTAATCATTGAGCTCTACTCCAAAATATCCGCCCGGAACGGGCGCAGAAAAACAAAGGCGCAAGTCTACTGATGCAAGGGATTGGTGACAAGTCAGACGCAGTCACTATCGCTTACTCTGTTATCGGGCCAGGCCTGTAACACCGCTTTAAACAGGGTTGCCAGCGGAATCGCAAAGAACACGCCCCAGAACCCCCAAAGCCCGCCAAACACCAGCACCGCCACAATAATGGCCACCGGATGCAGATTCACCACTTCAGAAAACAGTAACGGCACCAGTACATTGCCATCCAATGCCTGAATGATGCCGTACACCACCATCAGCCAGATGAAATCGTTGGTCCAACCCCACTGCACATACCCCACCAGTGCAATCGGAATGGTGACCACCGCCGCGCCGATATAGGGCACCAGTACCGACAGCCCCACCGCAATGGCCAGCAGCGCCGCATAGTTCACGCCAAGAATCAGAAAGGCTACATAGGTCACGCCGCCGACAATGACAATTTCCAGCACCTTACCGCGGATGTAGTTGGCAATCTGTACGTCCATTTCAGACCAGATACGGTTCAGCAGTTGCCGGCGCTGCGGTAAAAATGCCGTACACCAAGCCAGAATCTGATCGGAGTCTTTCAACAGGAAGAACACCAGAATCGGCACCAGCACACAATAAATCAGCACCGCCATAACACCGGTAATCCCGGTAATGGAAAAACTGACGGCAAACTGCCCGACCGACGCCAGCTCATCCCCTATCTGTTTGGTCCAGACTTTCACCTGATCGACCGACACCAGATCCGGATACTGCTGTGGGAGCAGCATCAGAAGTTCCTGACCCTTACTGGCCATACGCGGCAATTCATAGAAAAACTGTGTCAGCTGCTGCCAGGTGGCGGGCAGAATAATCAGCAATAACAGCATCAGTACGCTGACAAACAGCATAAAAACCAGCACGGTTGCGCCCAGATGACCAAGCCCCCGGCGCTTGCAGTAATTCATTGTCCCCTGCAACAGATACGCCAGTACAATGGCGGTCAGGAACGGTGCCAGTACCTTGCCTAACGTGATAATAACCAGCAACACCGCCGTAATAAGCAACAGCAACAGCAGCGCTTCTTCATCGGAAAAATAGCGGTCAATCCAGCGCCGGAATACCTTAATCATGCCCTCAGGCTCCTTTTTTAATCCAGAACTGATAGCAACCATCGACATCGGAAGCGGCCACCAGTTCATTATTGGTCATTGCAATATATTTGCGGATATCACGCCACGAGCCGGCATCGGTTGCCTTCACCCACAACACTTCACCGATCGCCAGCGCTTTAAGCGCCAGCTTGGTTTTTAACAATGGCAATGGGCATTCCAGTCCGGAAGCATCAAGAGCCTGATGATATTGGTTTGAATTAGACACAGCGCACGCCTTTTGCCAAACTGAAGCCTCATTATATACGGATGTCTGCTGATAACGCCTGCACAGGGAATTGCAGTTCAGCGACAATGATCCATAAGACCTGCTGAACTCCTGCACCCTGGCGGGTCTAACGCAAATCAACTTCAGGAATCCGGGCTTGAATTTCCGCCTAACACGTCTGGCGCTGTTGCTGCTGAGCAGTTATGCCGCCCTTAGTATCCCAACCACCCAGGCTGCAACCGCCGATCTGCCGGATCTTGGCGACAGCGCCTCCAGCTATGTATCCCTGCAGGAAGAACATGATCTCGGACGAGTCTGGCTGCGCCAGCTGCGGGCACAGGCAAAAACGTTAGATGACCCGCTGATAACCGAATTTCTGGAAAACCTGATTTTCCGCCTGGTCCCCCACAGCGAAGTAAAACAATCCGAATTTGAATTTGTTGTTGTTGATCGCGCGGAATTAAATGCTTTTGCCGTACCCGGCGGCATTATTGGCATCAACTTCGGCATTTTGTTACACACCCGCGACGAAGACGAGCTGTCAGCTGTTCTGGCACACGAACTGGCTCACCTGAGTCAGCGTCACTTTGCCCGCCAGATCGAAGCCGCAGAAAAACAGGAACCCATCGCCATCGCCACCCTGCTGGCAAGCATTCTGCTGATTGCTACCAACAATCCTGATGCCGGTTTCGCCGGACTGGTCACCAGCCAGGCCGCCAGCATTCAGAGCCGTCTGGCCTATTCTCGCGAATGGGAACAGGAAGCAGACCGTATCGGTATGCGTACACTGTCCACGGCAGGGCTCGATCCTTACGCCATGCCATCCATGTTTCAGCAGATGCTGCAGGCCAATCGTTACAACGAACGTCCACCGGAATTCTTACTCACCCACCCGGTAACCGAATCACGGGTCGCCGATGCCGCTGACCGTGCGCAAAAATACCCACGCAAACCCCGTTTGGCGAGTTTTGAATTCCGGGTACTGCAGAACGAAGCCATGATCCGCTACCAGCTTAATGCTGACAAGCGCGTGGATTACTTCACCCACCAGTTACAGGTCACACCGCGCAGCAGCGCCGAACAGGCCGCTGCGCTGTACAGCCTGGCCAGACTGGCACTGGAAAATAACGACAACAGCGCCAGCCGTGCTTATCTGAAAAAAATCATCAGCCCGTGGCGCGATCACTCTGCCGTAGTCGCCCTGAATGCCAGCAGCATGGCGGCGGAAGATAAATACGCCGAAGCCATCGACGCCATTAACGACGCTTTGCCTTTCGATCCCCAGGATTATCTGCTGCTGAGCACCAAAGCCTCCCTGCTGCGCCAGTCTGGCCAGAAAAATGAGGCAGTAGCCATTCTCAAACAACTGAGCGAATTGCGCAGTACCAATCCGGCGGTCTGGCGCATGCTGGGTGAAGCCGCAGGTGATGCCAATATGATTTTATTGGGCCATCGTGCCAATGCTGAATATCTGTTTTATTCGGGCTACCACGCCAAAGCGCTGCGACAGATGGAACTAGCCTTACAGCTGGCGAAAAAGAGCCATGATTTTCAGCAGGAAGCCGCACTGGGGCAGCGGCTGCGGGTAATGGCCAATACCGCTGCAGTTCTTCCCTGATCACACTCATAACACCTGAAAAACAGACATAAAAAATGGGCCAGAAGGCCCATTTTTATTTGCTGTGCTCAGGCTTCATTCTATAAAGGCTTTATTAAATTTCAGCCTTTATTGAAATTCAGCATGCGCTGCAGGCTGACCACCGCCTGCTGACGCAGACCTTCTTCAATCAGAATTTCCTGATCGGCATTGACCAGCACATCACGGATGCTCTGCAGACCATTCATCGCCATCCACGGGCAATGCGCACAGCTGCGACAGGTTGCACCGTTACCTGCAGTTGGCGCTTCTATAAGAAGCTTATCCGGCGCCGCCTGCTGCATCTTATAAAAGATGGCTTTATCGGTAGCCACAATCAGCACAGGGTTCGGTAAGTTTTTGGCTGCCGCAATCAGCTGACTGGTCGAGCCCACGGCATCAGCCATTTTCACCACCGACTCCGGCGATTCCGGATGCACCAGCACCGCCGCATCCGGATGAACCTTCTTCAGATCTTCCAGCGCTTTGGCTTTAAATTCATCGTGAACAATACAGGCACTGTCCCACAGAATCATGTCAGCCCCGGTTTCACGCTGCACATAATTACCCAGGTGTTTATCCGGTGCCCAGATCAGCTTCTGCCCCTGCTGTTTAAGATGATTGACCACATCAAGAGCAATACTCGAGGTAACCACCCAATCGGCACGCGCTTTTACCGCCGCCGAGGTATTGGCATACACCACCACGGTGCGATCCGGATGCTGATCACAGAAGGCCGAAAACTCTTCTACCGGACAACCGATATCCAACGAGCAGGTCGCCTCCAGCGTCGGCATCAGAATGCGCTTTTCCGGACTGAGGATCTTGGCGGTTTCACCCATAAAACGCACACCGGCCACAATCAGCGTGCTGGCTTTGTGGTCACGGCCAAAACGGGCCATTTCCAGAGAATCCGCCACACAGCCGCCGGTTTCTTCCGCCAGAGCCTGAATTTCAGGGTCGGTGTAATAGTGGGCAACCAGAGCCGCATCTTCCTGAATCAGTAATTCACGGATTTCCTGCTTAAGTGCAGCGCTTTGCTCGGCCGTCAGCGGTGCCGCTGGTGCAGACCAGAAATCACGGACAATCTGTTGTGCGGCAGGTATGGTTTCGTTCATACATCTCTCTGTCAGACATGGATATAACGTGGCAATTTTATCACAGACAGAACACTGTCCGCTGCGTCACTCTGCGAACCAGAACCCTGCACAGAACAGATAGGGTTCCGGGAGGCAAATAAAAAGGGGAGAAAGCTTTCGCTTTCTCCCCTTTTAGATGTTGGTGGGTCGTGCAGGATTCGAACCTGCGACCAATTGGTTAAAAGCCAACTGCTCTACCAACTGAGCTAACGACCCCTAAGTGCTGCGTATGTTACCGGGTTCTAAAAAAAAGTCAACCTTTTCAGTAACTTACCTCTTCCGTAAAAATTGGTGGGTCGTGCAGGATTCGAACCTGCGACCAATTGGTTAAAAGCCAACTGCTCTACCAACTGAGCTAACGACCCGGAAGAGGCGCATATAATACTTAATTTTCCGGAGCTGACAACCCTTTTTTCGAAAAAAGTTTCACTATCAGGGACTTAGCGTCATCCGGTGGCTACAAAAGACAGGTTATAAGCCCAGAATTCATGGGCTTTCAGGCGCAATAACAAAGAATATTCAGAAAGAAAAACAGGCCTTAAAAGGCCTGTCAGGAAAGCTTTGCAAGATAGGACTTGGCCAGTCTGACCGTACCGTCGGCCTTGCCGGTGTACAGATCAATAACCTTCTGCAGCCAGACCTTTGCCTGCGCCACATCACCCTTCTTATGCAGTGTGATTCCCATTTTATAGGTCGCATCGGCTGCTTTATCATGATCAGGATATTGGGTAACCACCTTACGGAAGCTCTCCAGGGCTTTATCCAGATCGCTCTGAACCAGATAAACCTCACCAGACCAATACAGCGCATTACCTACTAACGGATCCTGCGGGTAATTTTTCACAAAATCGTTAAAGGCTACGTTGGCTTCAGCGAATTTTTTCTCACGCACCAGCGTCATCGCATTTTTATAAGCTTCTGCAGGAGATTCTTTCACTACCGCCACCGGAGCAGCCGCAGGTGAACCACCAGCCAGTAAAGCAGCTATCCGGCGATCAAGATCCAGGTAACGTTCCTGTTGCTCCTGAGTCAGACGTCGGATCAGATTATCCTGCTCTTCTACACGACCACGCAGCTCAGCAATTTCCTGTTGCATCTGTTCCATTTGCATGGACATTTCAGATAACAAACCAGAAGAAGCAGCGGGAATAACAGCAGGAGCATTGTTTGCCGGGGTTGTTAGAGCAGCCCGGACAGAGGAGTCGGTCGGAGTGTTCTGGGTTGCCGGTGCGACCGGACGGGCCGCACCAACAGATACCCACTGATCATCCGCATTGGCGCTGGCAGTTACTGCAACCAGCGCAAAGGTCAGGACGACAGATTTCATTAACGGCTCTGGTATTTCACTTCAACGCGACGGTTCTTGGCGTAAGAGCCTTCGTCGTGACCCATCATTACCGGACGCTCTTCACCAAAGCTCACAACTTTCAGCTGAGAACCGTTGGCACCGTTAGCCATCAGGAAACGACGTACGGTCATAGAACGACGCTCGCCCAGAGCCAGGTTGTATTCAACGGTACCGCGCTCATCAGCGTGACCTTCCAGAACAACAGAGGCTGCTGGGTTAGCCGCCAGGAAAGCCGCATGAGCCATCAGAGCCGCTTTGCCTTCGCTCTTCAGAGTGCTCTGATCGAAGTCAAAGTAAAATACAGTTTGTTCACGCAGTGCAGCCTGAGCTTCGTTTGCTTCTGCTTCCAGCGCTTCACCATTTACGCCAGCGCTTTCAACAGCATTGGTGTCTTCAGCCTGTTGTTCAGTAGCTGTTGGTGCAACAGTAGAACCTGCACCATCATTTACGTCTCCCTTGCTTGCACAAGCAGAAATCAACATAGCCCCAAAGGCCAAACCTAAGGTTTTATACAGTGCAGTAGTTTGCATAACAGTCTTCCAGTCCGAAAGTGAGTTTGAATTATTGGAAAATCGGCGACCAAGCAGGCTCCCTGACGTCACCATATTTTGATGGTAAGCGGAACTTAACATCGCCATCGACCGATACGGCCGCCAGAATGCTTCGGTTCGCTTCACTCGCAGCATAAATTACCATACTTCCATTGGGTGCAACACTAGGAGACTCATCCAATTCCGTCTCACTGGTAAGAATGTGCACTAATCCACTTTTCACGTCCTGAGATGCGATATGAAAGCGGTCATTAGCCTTATGGACATACACCAGTTTACGACCATCTGCGGTAATCCGAGCACGGGCATTGTAGCCACCCTCAAAGGTTACACGCACTACCTCTTTGTTGGCAGTGTCCAGCTTATATACCTGCGGACCACCTGCCCGACTCGAGGTGAAAAACAGATGACGGCCGTCAACATCCCACTGAGGTTCAGTATCAATGGCATAGTGATTGGTCATACGCTCGATTTTCCGGGTTGCAAGATCCATCACATAAATGTCTGGATTGCCGAGCTTTGACAACACAAATGCCAGCTGGGTTCCATCCGGAGAAAAAGCCGGCGCACTGTTGGAGCCATCAAAAGCCACTACCCGCTCACGCTTACCGGTAGCCAGCTCCTGGAAGAAAATCTCACTGCGACCATTTTCAAAAGACACATAGGCCACTTTCTTCGCATCCGGTGCCCAGGCCGGAGAAATAATCGGATGCTTTGAGCTGTAGATCAGCTGTTCCCGCGCACCATCCGCGTCGGCATAGTTCAGGTTAAACCGGCTGCGTTCGCGGTTGGTGGTTACATAAATCAGTTTGGTGGAAAACACACCCGGTACACCCGTCAGCTTTTTAAAGATGTAATCGCTGATGTAATGCGCCAGGTCACGTAACTGGGATGCTTTACCTTTTACCCGGTGACGCAGAATTTCCACCTGCTGATGTACATCCATCACATGGAACTGCACCGCATAACCATCAGCCTGCAACTCCACGCTGCCGATGACGACAAAATCCTGTTTCAGGCGTGACCAGTCAGCGTAGATGACCTCACTTAACTGATGCGGCTGAGTAATCATATTACTGGTAGCCAGCGTGCGGAAATAACCACTGCTGGCCAGATCGTTGGTCACAATAGCACTGACATCTTCCGGCAGAGCACTGCTGCCGTTCCAGCTGAAAGGCACTACGGCAACCGGAATCGCGCTCTGCTTGCCCTGAGTGACTTCAATTAATAACTCGGCCTGACTCAGGCTGGCAAACAGCCACATCAGGACTATCAAACTGTGCTTTACCACGTTGCATTCTCCGGTCTGAATTTCATTAAAAAGCTGCGGAAGTTTTCTTCAAATACCCGCACATCTTTTGGTACCGGCAGTGGCGAAGCTTTATAAACGGCCTGTTCAACGGAACGGTCAAGCGCCGCATTACCACTGCCTTTGGTAATCTGAACCCGAATCACCTGCCCGGTCGGTACCAGAGTAATCCGTACTTCCACTTCCTGACTTGCCGTCACCGCCGGAGGGTATCGCCATACCGATTCCACCCGAGCTTTAATCTGATCGGTAAACTCCAGTGTCAGAGCAGCAGCGCGTTCAGCCTGAATCTTAGCTTCCTGCTGTTCTTTCAATTCTGCGGCAGCTTCTTCCTGTGCCATCTGCTCCAGCAATGCCTGCTCCTGAGCGGCTTTCTGTTTTGCCTGCTCGGCGGCTTTTTCTTTACTGGCCTTTTCTTTTGCGGCTTTGTCTTTTGCCTGCTTTTCTGCCAGTGCTTTTTCTTTTAACGCTTTTTCCTGTTCGCGTTTTTTCGCAGCAGCCTGTTTTTTCTTTTGCTCAGCTTCGCGTTTTTTCTGTTCAGCCAGTTTTTTCTTACGTTCCGCTTCCCGCTTGGCGGCAAGCTCCTGACGCTTTTTCTGTTTCTCTGCCTGTTGTTTGCGCTGCTTTTCAGCCGCACTTTCCACCTGCACGACCGTGGCCACCACATGCGGTGGTACAGGTTCAGGCACGCGGTGCTCTGTTGGCCATTCAAGCAGAAACAGCGAGGCCACCAGAATATGCAGCCCCACAGACAATACAACCGGCAGCGAGTACCGTTCCGGATTCAGCCAGCTCATATCAGCGGCGAGCCTCCGGGTCCGGCGCTTCAGTAATCAGGCCAACATTATTAATACCAACACTCTGCAGCCCGCCCATCAGCGCGACCACTTTGCCGTAGGGTACAGCTTCATCACCGCGGATCATCAGACGGGTTTCAGGTACAGCGCCAATAATTTTCTGCGCATATTCCTGAATTTCGCCCAGCGTCATGGCGGTGGGCTGACCTTCATCACGCTCGATAAAATAAATACCGCGTTCATTAACCGACACGATAATGGTGCTGTCATCCGGCTCAATTTCGGTCGGTGTCGCGTCCACATCCGGCAGGTTAACCGGTACGCTCTGCACCAGCATCGGTGCTGTCACCATAAAAATAATCAGCAGCACCAGCATCACATCGATGTAGGGCACCACATTAATTTCGGCCATCGGCCGGCGCTTGGCCGCAGGAGGAGCCATAGGTTCCATTATTTTTTCTCCGCCGCCTTTTTCTCTTCGGCTTTGACTGCCTGCTGAATTTTATGTGCCTGACGGTACAGCAATGACGAAAACTCATCGGCAAAGGTATGCATGCCGGTTACTGTCTGATCGACGCGGCTGGCGAAACGGTTGTAAAAAATCACCGCCGGAATGGCCGCCAGAAGACCCATCGCCGTGGCTACCAGCGCTTCAGAAATACCAGGAGCAACGGTGGCAATAGTCGCCTGCTTAACACTGGCCAGCCCCTGGAAGGAATGCATGATGCCCCACACGGTACCGAACAAACCGATATACGGACTGGTAGAACCGACGGTTGCCAGAAATGGCAGATGGGTATCCAGCAATTCAGATTCGCGGGTAATGGCAATACGCATCGCACGCTGTACACCGGCCATTACCGCATCCGGGTCATTGGTGTTTTGCTGGCGCATTTTTCCGAATTCTTTCAGGCCCGCCATAAAGACGTTTTCAACCGCACTGGGCACCGCCTTCTGCTGACATTCGCGGTACAGATCGTTGAGATCCACACCCGACCAGAAACGTTCTTCAAAATCGTGCAGCTGCTCACGGCTGGCGGATAACAAACGGGTACGCTGTACGATTACAACCCAGCTCATTACCGAAGCCGCCAGCAACATCAGCATCACCAGCTGCACAACAAAACTGGCGTTGATAATCAACGAAAAAATAGAAACAGACTCGTTCACAACGTCTCCTGACATTCATCATTATGTTCGGACGGATAAGCGGCCCCTGCCGTCATCCGTTTAAGAATGTCCGCGGGTACCGCCTGCGGACGTCCGGTATCGCTGATACAGGCGATGGTTATTTGCGCCTTTACCAGATATTCATGCGGATCAACCGCTTCCGCGCTTTCTGCTGCCGGTTTACGCCAGACCTTCTGACTCAGCACCAGACTGGCTTTGCGGCTGTGTTCGACGGCCACGGACACCAGAAGTTCATCATCCAGTCGTGCCGGACTCAGGTATTTGGCCTGTACCTCACGCACCACAAATAACACATTCTGATGACGTAATTGTTCCTGACCGTAGCCCAGTGCACGTAACCACTCGCTGCGCGCGCGTTCCAGAAAGCGGAAATAATTGGCGTAATACACAATGCCACCGGCATCGGTGTCTTCGATATACACCCGCAGCGGCCAGGTAAATGCCATGTTATTGCGCATCCTGATTAAAACGAACCGGCAAATCCAGACCAAAATGCAGATAGGCCAGTTTGGTCGCCATGCGTCCGCGTGGTGTACGGGTAATGTACCCCTGCTGCATTAAGTAAGGCTCCAGCACGTCTTCAATGGTGTCACGTTCTTCACCAATGGAAGCCGCCAGACTGTCAACGCCCACCGGGCCACCGTCGTATTTTTCCAGCAGCGTCAGAAGCAGGCGGCGGTCCATATGATCGAAGCCCTGCACATCGACATTGAGCATATTCAGCGCCGCATCGGCACAGGCATGGTTAACCGTGCCATCACCTTTAACCTGAGCGTAATCACGTACACGGCGCAACAGACGGTTGGCAATACGCGGCGTGCCGCGTGCACGGCGGGCAATTTCTTTGGCGCCACTGTCATCCACTTCCAGCTGCATCAGACGCCCGGAGCGCGACACAATATGGGTCAGATCGGCGATATTATAAAACTCCAGCCGCTGCACAATGCCGAAGCGATCGCGCAGTGGCGAGGTCAGCAGACCCGCACGGGTGGTTGCGCCGACCAGGGTAAAAGGTGGCAGATCAATTTTAATTGAGCGCGCCGCAGGCCCTTCGCCCACCATAATATCCAGCTGATAATCTTCCATGGCCGGATACAGCACTTCCTCCACCGCCGGACTCAGACGGTGAATTTCATCAATAAAGAGAACGTCACCTTCTTCGAGATTGGTCAGCAATGCTGCCAGATCGCCAGCTTTTTCCAGCACCGGGCCGGAGGTCGACTTAATCGCCACACCCATTTCTTCGGCAATAATATTCGCCAGCGTGGTTTTCCCCAGACCCGGCGGGCCAAATACCAGCGTGTGATCCAGCGCTTCGTTACGCGCCCGTGCCGCGCCGATAAAAATTTCCATCTGCTCACGCACATGGGGCTGACCGATGTATTCGTTCAGCGATTTGGGACGGATAGCCCGGTCCTGATGTTCTTCGGCCGGTTGCGGCTGAGGGCTGATAAAGCGGTCAGTTTCGATCATGGATCACCTTATTTAGAACCCAGAGTGCTGCGCAGTGCCAAACGGATCATTTCTTCCGCGCTGTCGACACCGGCACTGACTTTATTCAGCATTTTCGCCGCGTCCTGTGGCTTATAGCCCAGCGCGACCAGTGCACTTTCCGCTTCGCGCAGCAGATTATCCTGTGAGGCTTTTTCAGCATTATCTGCGGCCGCCCACAATGGCGCCGGCGCCTGCCATTCGGTCAGACGATCGCGCATTTCAACAATTAAACGTTCGGCGGTTTTCTTGCCAACACCGGGAAGTTTGGTCAGCGCCGTGACGTCTTCGTTATGCACACAAACAGCAAAGGCGTTGACATCCATACCGGATAAAATCGCCAGCGCCAGTTTAGGCCCGACACCGCTGACTTTAATCAGGGTGCGGAACAGCGTGCGCTGACTCTTATCACTGAAGCCATATAACTGGTGCGCATCTTCGCGGATGGCAAGGTGGGTATACAGCACCGCCTGGGTGCCGGTTTTGCCAAGCATGGCAAAGGTGGAAATCGGCGCCTGAATTTCATAGCCCACGCCGTTGACGTCAAGAAGCAGCTCCGGAGCCTGCTTCTCAAGAATAACGCCCTGTAATCGTCCGATCATGATTGCGTTCTGACTGCATAACTGGAAAGCGGCCTAGCCTACCAGTATGGCCGGGGCGGCTCAATGGAAGCCGGTGCCGGAGACGCTAGCGCATCCGTCCGCGGGTCACGCCTTTCACTCCGGCCTGAGCCATCAGGCTGGCGCTGGTATGGGCATGGCAGATGGCAATGGCCAGTGCATCCGCGGCATCCGCCTGCGGAATACCCGGCAGTTTTAACAGGTACTGCACCATATGCTGAACCTGCTCTTTCGCCGCGCTGCCTTTACCGACAACCGCCTGTTTAATGGTGCGCGGGGCATATTCTGCTACCGGCAAGCCCTGCTGTACCGCCGCCACAATGGCCACCCCACGGGCCTGACCCAGTTTTAATGCGGAGTCGGCATTCTTGCCCATAAACACCTGTTCAATGGCAAATTGTTCTGGCTGGTAGGTACTGATTAATTCGCTGACGCCGTCGTAAATTTTTTTCAGCCGACCGGGTAATTCGCCCTCGCCGGTGCGGATACAACCACTGACGACGTATTCAATTTTCTGGCCCGTACGGCGGATCACACCAAAACCGGTAATGCGTGATCCCGGGTCAATGCCAAGAATAATCATGGGACTTTTACAGGGGCCTGTTTTTTCAGCGGAGTCTGACGTTGAAGAGCGTCTTGCGGAGTAAATGTCCATTCACGGCCACTGACCTGATCGGTCACCGTCAGATGCTGCCAGCCCGCCGGCAGAATAACCTGCAGACAAGGTGAGGTAATCACCTGAGCGTATTTCCTGTCCGGGTCGGGATAGCGCTCACGGAAGATCAGCTGGTAATCGCCGTCATCCTGCTGCTGCCCCACCAGATCGATACCATAACCGGCGTGCGGACGCTCACCCAGAGCAATGGTCAGGGCATTGAAACGCAGGCTGACACCTTCAGGGGCAGCACACTGATCCATGGTACTGAGTGGCAGGCTGAGCGGCATCACCGTGGTGCAGGCACTCAGCACCATCGTCAGGCCAGCCACAAACAGGGAGGGTTTTAATAAACGACGCATCACAATCCGTCCTCCGTAACGATCACAGACAAATAAAGACGCCAGTATACACAAAACCCCCGCCACAGAGACTGCAACGGGGGTTTTGTCAGTGGCACTCAGCCGGTTTAAGCGGCGCGGAGCTTACCCCGCACGGAAAACCAGCTGATCGTTGTCGACATCGGCAACGATGGTGGTACCCGGCAGGAATTTACCCGCCAGAATATCCTGCGCCAGCGGGTTTTCGATCCAGCGCTGAATCGCACGCTTTAAAGGCCGTGCGCCAAACACCGGGTCGTAACCCACATCCACCAGCTTGCTGATGGCCGCGTCGCTCATCTCAAACGCCAGATCGCGTTCTTTCAGACGGCCGCGCAACAGATCCAGCTGAATATCAGCAATGCCGCGGATCTGATCTTTCAGCAGCGGATGGAATACCACCGCCTCGTCAATCCGGTTAATAAATTCCGGACGGAAGTGGCTGCCGACAATATCCATCACCGCATCGCGCATTTCCTCGTACGGCTTATCGGCAAACATGGTCTGGATCACATCCGAGCCCAGGTTCGAGGTCATCACCAGTACGGTGTTTTTAAAGTCGACCCGGCGTCCCTGACCATCGGTCAGCTGACCATCATCCAGCACCTGCAGCAGAATGTTGAACACATCCGGATGCGCCTTTTCCACTTCATCGAGCAAAATCACCGAATAAGGTTTACGCCGCACGGCCTCGGTCAGCAGGCCACCCTCTTCGTAACCAACATAACCCGGAGGCGCACCGATTAAGCGGGCCACGGAGTGTTTCTCCATATATTCCGACATATCGATACGCACCATGGCGTCTCTGCTGTCGAACAGGAAGGTCGCCAGCGCCTTACAGAGTTCGGTTTTACCGACACCGGTTGGCCCTAAGAACAGGAATGAACCATTCGGCCGGTTCGGATCAGACAACCCCGCACGGGAACGGCGCACCGCGTTCGATACTGCAGCAATGGCCTGATCCTGCCCGACCACCGAATCGTGCAACACCTCCTCCATACGCAGCAGTTTTTCACGCTCGCCTTCCAGCATCTTGCTGACCGGCACACCGGTCCATTTTGATACCACTTCGGCAATTTCGTCTTCGGTCACTTTATTGCGCAACAGGGTAAATTCCTGCTTACCGGAGGTTTCTGCCTCGGCGGCTGTTGCCAGCTGCTTTTCCAGCTCCGGAATACGGCCGTACTGCAGTTCTGACATACGCTGCAGATCGCCGGCACGACGCGCAGCTTCCATCTCGATTCTGGCCTGTTCCAGCTGTTCTTTCGACTTGCTGGCACCTTCAAGCAGGGCTTTTTCTTTCTTCCACACCTCTTCCAGCTCGACGTAGGCACGTCCGGCTTTATTGATCTCTTCGTTGAGATCGCTCAGACGTTTTTTCGCCGCTTCGTCTTTTTCTTTACGCAGTGCTTCACGCTCGATTTTCAGCTGAATCAGGCGTCGTTCAAGCTTGTCCATTTCCTGTGGTTTGGAGTCGATTTCCATACGGATAACCGATGCAGCCTCATCCACCAGGTCGATGGCTTTATCCGGCAGACGACGATCCGGAATATAACGCTGCGACAGCTTGGCCGCGGCTATAATCGCGCTGTCGGTAATCTGCACACCGTGGTGTACTTCGTAGCGCTCTTTTAAACCGCGCAGAATCGCAATGGAGTCTTCCACGCTCGGCTCATCAACAATCACTTTCTGGAAACGACGCTCCAGTGCCGCGTCTTTTTCAATAAATTCACGGTATTCATCTAACGTGGTCGCACCCACGCAGTGCAGTTCACCCCGCGCCAGAGCAGGCTTAAGCATATTGCCGGCATCCATCGCGCCATCGCCCTTACCGGCGCCGACCATGGTATGCAATTCATCGACAAACAGAATGATGCTGCCTTCGGCCTTGGTGACGTCTTTTAAAACGGCTTTTAAGCGTTCTTCAAATTCACCACGGTATTTGGCACCGGCCACCAGCGAACCCATATCCAGCGACAGGATGCGCTTATGCTTCAGGTTTTCCGGCACTTCACCATTAACGATACGCTGCGCCAGACCTTCCACCACCGCGGTTTTACCCACGCCCGGTGGTCCGATTAACACCGGGTTGTTTTTCGTACGGCGCTGCAGTACCTGAATGGTACGGCGGATTTCATCATCACGGCCGATCACCGGATCCAGCTTGCCCGCTTCGGCACGCTCGGTCAGGTCGATGCAGTATTTATCCAGCGACTGACGGTTATCTTCGGCATTGGCGTCCTGCACACTTTCACCGCCACGCAGTTCGTTAATGGCTTTATTAACGCCGTCTTTATTCAGACCAGCCGCGGCCAGTGCCTTACCTGTGCTGTTTTTATCGTCCAGCGCCACCAGCAGAAAGACTTCGCTCGACACATACTGGTCACCGCGTTTCTGCGCTTCTTTATCCGCCAGATTGAGCAGACGGCCCAGCTCCGGCGCCAGCTGAATATTGCCGTCCGGACTGCTGACTTTGGGCTGCTCGTCCAGCAACGCACGCAGGGCACGGCCAAGTTCAACGACATTGGCACCACAACGGCGCACCACATCTTTAACCGAGCTGCTTGGCTGTTCGAGCAATGCCAGCAGTAAGTGGACGGTATCAATCTGATTATGATCCTGCCCCAGCGCCAGACTCTGGCTCTCGGCCAGAGCGTTCTGCAGACTGGTGGTCAACCGATCCATACGCATATTCCAATCTCCTAAATAGACGCTCAGGGCAGACCCGAGCAGAGTTGATTCATTACCGCTTAAATGCGACCAGATTAATTTTTTTCAACACCTTCAAGATTAAATTTAGTAAAACTAATAGAAATTCATCTTGATGCAGCGCAAAGACCCGGCTGCCAAGCGTGTGATCGCGTATAATTGCCAGCCTTCATACGTATCGTCAGCCTTCACTTATATAGTGGCGCGATTCACCTTTTAAAGCGTAGGACACAAACCAGCCATGACAGCCCCTGCAATGACCGACGCCCTTCGCCGCGGTGCGTTATTCCTGCTGCTGGGCGAAGCCCTGCTGGCATTAATGGGCGCGTTGGTCAAAGACCTGTCGGACGTGCTGTCGACCGAGCAGATTGTGTTCTTCCGTAATATCGCCGGTCTGATCGTACTCGCCCCTTTATTGCTGCGTACCGGCCTAAGTGAACTGAAAACCCGGGTCTGGCACTGGCATTTGCTGCGTGGTCTGGTCGGTGTCAGCGCCATGTACTGTTACTTCTGGGCGCTGGCTCATCTGCCGCTCACCGAAGCCTTTCTGGTGAAGCTTTCGGCGCCGCTGTTTATGCCATTACTGGCACTCTGGTGGCTGAAAGAACCCGCCGGGCGCCACAGTTGGCTGGCGCTGCTGATCGGCTTTGCCGGGGTCAGTGTCATCCTGCAGCCCGGCGCTGAACACCCGGCCATGCTGAGTAATGGCGACAGCTACAACACTGCGCTGCTGGTCGGTCTGCTCGGTGCTTTTCTGGCCGCACTGGCCAAGGTCACCATCCGCCGTATGTCGGCTACCGAATCCAGCCAGCGTATTGTGTTTTATTTTGGCCTGACCGCCGCACTGGTCTCAGCCCCCGGCGCCCTGCTCAACTGGCAGCCGGTTCCTGACAGTACCTGGCTGTGGCTGCTGGCGCTTGGCGTGGTCGCTACCAGCGGCCAGCTGGCGCTGACCCGCGCCTACCGCATCGCGCCTACCGGCAAGGTCGGTGTTTATGTTTACAGTGCGGTTATTTATGGCGCCCTGATGGGCTGGTGGTTCTGGGGAGAGATTCCGCCGTGGACGACCTGGGCCGGGGCCATTCTGATCGTACTTGCAGGCTTACTGAACCTGTATGCGCCGAAAAGCGGCGCTAAAAGCTGACGAAGTTCAGGACCGGTATCGCCTGAATATCGCCAAAGCAGCACTGAAACCTGATTTCTGCAGCGTTGTGACGGTAAGCGGAGAATTCCCGGCACAGGTATAAGGCGTCATTCTCTTAGATATAAGTCTAATTTATGATCAAAACAGGCTTATTATTTCCTCAGAATTAAATATACTGGCTGTTCTAATGGATTACTCAGAATGAATCATTAATTATGTCCCGTATCGACTCATTGCAAACCTTTGTCTCTGTTGTGCGCTCGCGCAACTTTACCTCGGCGGCCGATTCACTGGGAGTGACCCCATCTGCCGTCAGTAAGCAGATCAGCGGTCTGGAAGAGCGCCTTGGCGTACGTCTGCTGAACCGCACCACCCGCTCCGTCAGCCCGACCGAAGCCGGACAGATGTTCTACCAGCACTGCGAGAATATTCTTGAGTCGATCACGGAAGCCGAAAAGCTGGTTACCGACTTTGACGTCACTCCACGCGGCCGTCTGCGTATCACCGCGATGTCGAACTTCGGCCGCCGTGAACTGGCGCGCATGTTCACTGATTTCTCCCAGAAGTATCCGGACATCAGCTTCGATCTGCATATTTCCGACCGCCCGCTCGACATTGTGAAAGAAGGCTACGATTTCGCCCTGCGTCTGGGTTCACTGGAAGATTCCCGCCTGATTGCCAAACCGGTGGCCGAGCAAAATATCGTGATCTGCGCATCAAAAGAGTATCTGGAGCGCTGGGGTACACCGGAAAAACTGGAAGACCTCAACAACCATCGCATTCTGATTGTCGCCAACGCCGAATACGCCCGTATCAACTGGCTGCGTCAGTTCGAGAAAGATCATGGTTTCAGTCTGTCCAGTGTTGAACGCAAGCTGGCTGTGAATGATATCGATCTGGTATACGAAGCCTGTCTGGCCGGTATGGGTATCACCGCCCTGCCAACCTATATTGCCGAGCGGCACCTGGAGGTCGGTGAACTGGTGCGCCTGTTTCCGGAAGTGGATATTCCGGTACGCAGCATCAAAGTGGTATTTCCACAGAACCGTTATCTGGCAAACAAAAGCCGCGCTTTCCTCGACTTTATTACCGCCTATTTTGACGATCCGAGTCAGAGCAACTGAGCACTGCTGTAAGCACATAAAAAAACGGGCCTTATCAGAGGCCCGTTTTTTTATGCGCTGAATGCCGCCAGATTATTCCTGAGGCAGCAGCTGGGGTGCGCAGCGCTCGTAAAAAACCCGCGGTACCTGAGCGATCTTACGCTCGTCATAATCAAAAAAGACGATACCGGTTTTGGCTTTCACCACCTGTTTGTCCTGAGCCTGATTTTCGACCCGGTAAATAAAGTCGCAACCGTATTTATTGAAGTCGGTCACGCCGACATGGAAGGTCAGAATATCGCCAACAAAGGATTCTGCGGTAAAGCACACCACCAGATCCGACACCATTAACCCCAGGCCGCCAATATTAAATTCACCAAAACCATGTTCGCGTAAAAAGCGCAGCCGGGCTTCGTGTAACAAAGACACCATGCGGTCATTACCCACATGATTGCCGTAATTAATTTCCGTTACCCGCACATCCAGCGTTGTACTGAAGGTAAATTCATCGGGTAATTCGAGTTGTACTCTGGCCAAAACAGCCTCCTGATCGTCTGTTTTGCTGCCAATGCAGCAAAATCCGGGGAATTATTCTGGCAACTGCGATTCCAATGCGGTCTACTATACCGCAGCAGCCGGGGTGTTCAGATGAGCCATGCGTCTTACGCCAGCTCTCTGTGCTTTACACCAATGGCACCCAAACGGATGTTCGGCCCGCCTGAGAAACAGGCAAAAACAAAGGCCAGACACCGTAACGGTACGTGCGTACAGGCTTTACCCTGACAAAGCGCCGGCATGATAACGGCGCCCGGCGCACAGTACAAACAGATAACAACAAGGAAATCTGGCAACGACTATGCTTTCCATTTGCTTCCGCACATTGAAAATTGCGCTGACCCTTACAGCGCTGCTCACGGCCCAGCTGAGCCAGGCCACCATCCCGGAAATTGCCCCCGGCACCGCCTTCAAAGCCCTTGAGCCGACCCGTGATCACGCCATGATCACCCAGCAGATCATGAACAACCTGCTGCGCGGCCATTACGAGCATCAGCGTCTGGATGACAAACTGTCATCACGGGTACTCGATATTCTGCTCGACGATATCGACAGCACCCGCAGCTATCTGCTGGCTGCTGACGTCAAAGAATTTGAGCAATACCGTTACAGTCTGGACGAAGCCCTGAACCGCGGTGATATGCGCCCGGCCTTCATCATCTTTAACCGCTTTCAGCAGCGCGTATCTGAGCGCCTGTCGTTTCTGCTCAACGAACTGCACAGCAAAGCCGCCGACTACCACTTCGACACTGACGAGCGTCTCGATCTCGACCGCGAAAAAGCGCCGTGGGCGACCACCAGCGCCGAACTCGACGACCTGTGGCGCAAGCGTCTGAAAAACTCCATCCTCAATCTGAAAATGGCCGGCAAAGAAAAAGACGCCATTATTGAGTTGTTGAGCAAGCGCTATCAGAACCAGCTGAACCGTGTCCATCAGTCACAATCTGAAGACGCCTATCAGACCTTTATGAATGCCGTTACCCGCGCCTTCGATCCGCACACCCAGTACTTCTCGCCGCGCAACACCGAGAACTTCAATATCAATATGAGCCTGTCCTTACAGGGCATTGGCGCCGTGCTGCAAACCGAAGACGAGCACACCAAGGTGGTACGTCTGGTGCCGGCCGGCCCGGCCGCCAAAGCCGGCAACCTGCAGCCTGCCGATAAAATCATCGGCGTTGGTCAGGCCGAAGGCGATATTGTTGATGTGATCGGCTGGCGTCTGGATGAAGTGGTCGAGCTGATCCGTGGTCCGAAAAGCACCACCGTGCGGCTGGAAATTCTGCCGGCGAACTCATCCGGCACCGACAGCAAAATCATTTCCATCGTGCGTGATGAGGTCAAACTGGAAGAGCAATCCGCCCAGAAAGACGTTATCGAGGTTAAAGATGGCGACGTAACCCATAAAATCGGTGTGATCGATATTCCGACCTTCTATATCGACTTTCAGGGTCGCATGGAAAACAAGCCGGACTATAAGAGCACGACCCGGGACGTCACCGTGCTGATCAACGAACTGAAAGAAGAAGGCATCGATGGCCTGATCATTGACCTGCGCAATAACGGCGGCGGTTCGCTGGAAGAAGCCATTACCCTGACCGGCCTGTTTATTCCGCAGGGCCCGGTAGTACAGGTACGCAGCACCCACGGCCGGGTTGAAGTGTTACCTGACCAGGACCCTTCCGTGCTGTACGACGGGCCGATTACCGTTCTGGTTAACCGCCTCAGTGCGTCGGCCTCGGAAATTTTTGCCGGTGCTATTCAGGATTATGGCCGCGGTTTAATTGTCGGTGGCCAGACCTTCGGTAAAGGGACGGTTCAGAGCCTGCGTCCGCTGCGCTCCGGCCAGCTGAAAATTACCCAGGCCAAGTTCTACCGGGTATCCGGTGACAGTACCCAGCACCAGGGCGTTATCCCGGATATTCTGTTCCCGTCGCTGTTCGATAAAGAAAAAATCGGCGAAAGCGCGCTGGAAGAAGCCCTGCCGTGGGACACTATCCGCCCTGCAGAGTACAGCAGCAATAAAGGCATCGCGGCGACCCTGCCGGCGTTACGCCAGCTGCACCAGACCCGCATCGAACACAATCCGGATTTCCGTTTCCTGCGCGAGCAAAAAGCACTGATTACCGAACTGCGTCAGCAGACTCAGGTATCACTGAACGAAAAAGTGCGCGAGCAGGAACGCAAAGCCAACGATGACAAACGCCTGAAGCTGGAAAACGAACGCCGCAAAGCCAAAGGCATGCCGCAATTAACCAGCATCGACGATGAAGAAAGCGATAATGCTGCTGACGCTGAGAAAAAAGACGATAAAAAACCGGAAGAAGACGATGCCCTGCTGATCGAAGCCGGACATATTCTGGTGGATTATATGAATATTCAGACAGCCAGCCTGACCGCGCAGCGCGAAGCGAAATAACCGTCTGACGTTATTTTCAGCCATAAAAAAGCCCGGAATATTCCGGGCTTTTTTATGCATCAGTCATGCTGTAAAAAATCAGCCCTGCACCGTCACATTCAGTGCCTGCTGCAGTTCTTTATCGTTAAACATGTGCTGCCACAGTTTATCCAGAACCTCGTTCACCCATTTCTGGTTATATTCCACCGCTGGTGACGCCGCCAGAGAGCGGGTTTCGTTGGCGCTGTATGGCTTGGTGAAGGTTTTTCCGTTATCCATAACGGTAATCATAAAGCGCATTTTCATGCCGCATTCGTTTACGATCGCGCCTTCATTACACTGATAAGAAAACTCTTCAACCGTCAGCTGTACACGCACCGGATCAACCGGGCTGGCAGAGCCAAAACCCAAAGATTTCAGCGACTCCTGCATCCGCGCCGTTAACACATCGCTTAATGGTTTTTCTGACAGCAGCGGAGAATTTTCCGGCGCCCGGCCACCGCGGTGTCCCAGCACATCAGCGCCTTGTCCGCGCTCATCCACTACCCGCACCAGGGCATCACGCTGAATAGCCGGCATGCCGCCGGGTACACTGACGCTTTCATTCAGGGCAATGGTTTGTGGTGCCAGTACACAACCACTCAGACCCGCCGCCATAGTGCCAGTTAACAGGCTGGCGATTACTAACTTACGCATTCGGAATATCCTTCTCTGCTCGTTTAAATACCCAGGTATCGCCGCGCGAATCTTCGGCGCTGAAGCGATAACCCGCCACATCAAAATCCTGCAGGGCTTCAGCCTTTTGCAGCTGCCTGCGGATAATATAAGCCGTCATCAAACCGCGGGCTTTTTTCGCGTAAAAACTGATGATTTTATACTGGCCGTTTTTTTCGTCTTTAAAGACCGGTGTAATCAGGCGGGCGTTCAGTTTTTTCGGCTGCACCGATTTAAAATATTCATTCGACGCCAGATTAACGACCACATCCTTACCCTGTTGTTCCAGCTCACGGTTAAGTGCTTCAGTAATGGTGTTACCCCAGAAGCTGTACAGGTCTTTACCACGGGCATTATTCAGTTTGGTGCCCATCTCCAGCCGGTAAGGCTGAATTAAATCCAGCGGTCGCAGTAAACCATACAGACCACTTAAAATACGTACATGATTCTGGGCAAAATCCAGCTGCTGCTCATCCAGTGTGTCGGCCTGCAGACCGGTATAGACGTCACCTTTAAAGGCCAGAATAGCCGCCTTGGCATTGTCGGCATTAAACGGCAGACGCCAGTCGTGGTAGCGTTGCACGTTCAGTTCCGACAGCGCCGGGCTGAGTTTCATCAGCGCGCCGACATCATCCGGAGAATACTGTTTAAGCACATCCACCAATTCGGCAGAATGTTGCAGAAAATCGGCCTGGGTTGCTTTTGCCGTGGTCGGCGGCGTGTCAAAATCCAGCGTTTTCGCCGGTGACAGTAACGTCAGCATGCGGGCATCCTGTAAATGAAAATTGTGCCTATCATAACGAGTCCCATCCCATGACCCAAATAGAGTCCGCCTATGTCCCTGCTTAAACAGGATAATCAGGGCGGAATCCGCTTTGCACACAGCACCACTCATATCGCTCTGACGCTACCTGAACCCTGGACGGTGCTGAGTTCTGCGGTACTCAACGGCGGCTTTACCAGCACCCACAGCCTGCTGAACCTGCGTGTCGATCAGCATGCGCCGCCCCCCTGGCCGCCGGCAGAACAAAGCCTGCAGCAACAGGCTGAACAGCTTATGCTGCCTGCACCCTGCTGCGGCATGATGACCGCCGCCTCCATGCAATCACTGGGCTACAGCAGCCTGAGCCTGCAACAACTGCGCGCCGAATGCTGGGTAACCGCCGGACTTTCCAATTTGCGCCGCAGCGGCGATCCGGCCGATGCTTTTAACGGTGCCGGAACCATTAACATCTGGCTGCTGCTGCATTTTGCCCTGACCCCGGCTGCCATGGCCGAAGCCCTGATCCAGCTGACCGAAGCCAAGGTTACCGCCATCCGCGATGCCGGTTTACTCAGCCCGTTATCCAGCCTGCCCGCCAGTGGTACCGGCACCGACAGTCACGCCGTCATCTGCCCGCCGCACTCCGGCGCAGAAGGTCCCCTTGCCTTTTGCGGTAAACATACAACCGCCGGCGAGTTGATTGGCCGTGTGGTACTGGATGCCTGTGAGCAGAGCATCGGCCACTGCTTACGCGCGGCAAACGGCTGACACAACCGCCTCCCACCGGCTGAACTGCCGCAATATGACCACTTTGCCCGGCAGCAACCGACACCTCTGCCAATGCGCCACCGGCGCCAAACTGCGAACCTGCCAACGCTGCCTGTGTTTTATTCTGCCAGGCAGAGGGCCGGTCGCGCTGCATCTCCCCCGCAACACCCCATCGCAACACCCCGTCGCGATACCGCCACCGCAGCGTCCGGCCCAAACAATAATTACAACGATCCACACTGAGGGCAGATTGTATGGCTAAAGATATTCAGGGACTGGGCCTTGGCCTGGCCAGTCGCTTTGCCGGCAGCCGTTGGGCAGAAAAATACGGGCTGCGTAAACCCGCCGAGCGCATCGCTTACCTTTCCACCCGTGCCGGTTTTAAGTTTGCCGGCGAGATGATGCAGAAGCGTGCACAAAAGCAGGACAGCACCCGTGGCGAACGTCTGCCGGAACGCAAGCCCCAGGCACTGTTTGATCTGAGCTTAACTGAAGAGCAACAGATGATCCGCGACAGCGTGCGCTCCTACGCGGAAGAGGTTGTGCGTGGTCTGGCCCACGACGCCGACGAAAACCTGCAACTTCCCGACAGTTATCTGCAGGACGCCATGGCTCTGGGTCTGAATCTGTTCTCGGTGCCCGAATCTCTGGGCGGTGCGGCACAAAGCTACAGCCCGACCACCAGCGCCATCATTGCCGAAGAACTGGCCTGGGGAGATTTCACCCTGGCCTATGCCGCCCTAGCCCCCGTAGGTGTGGCCAACGCACTGGTTCGTTGGGGCACACAGCAACAACAGCAACGCTGGTTGCCGCTATGGCTGGCCGAGCAACCGGTAACCGCCGCCATTGCCCTGCAGGAACCGCATCCACTGTTCGCCCCCGATAAGCTGACCTGCAGCGCAAAAAGCAATAAGCAGGGCTATGTGCTGAATGGCGTGAAAACTCTGGTGCCTTTTGCCGGTAACGCCGATCTGTATCTGGTTGCCGCACTGCTGAATGGCAAACCACAACTCTTTATTGTGCCCGGCGACAGCCATGGCCTGAACTTTACCCGCAGCCCGGCGATGGGTCTGCGCGCCGCCGCCACCGGCACCCTGACACTGGATAAAGTGCAGGTAAACGTCGATGCCCTGCTGGGTGGTGAAGACAGTGATTTCGATTACCGCGCCTTTGTCGATCTTGGCCAGTTGCACTGGTGCGCCCTGGCCATTGGCACCTGTCAGGCGGCACTGGATTACCTGATTCCTTACTGCAACGAGCGTGAAGCCTTCGGCGAGCCCATCAGTCACCGTCAGTCGGTGGCCTTTATGATCGCCAATATCGCCATCGAACTGGAATCCATGCGCCTGCTTACCTGGCGTGCGGCCGCACTGGCCGAACAGGGTCAGCCATTCCACCGCGAAGCCTATCTGGCCCATGTTCTGTGTGCCGACAAAGCCATGGAAATCGGCACCAATGCCGTGCAACTGCTCGGCGGCCACGGCTTTACCAAAGAACATCCGGCTGAGCGCTGGTACCGCGACCTGCGCATTCTGGGTTGTGTTAACAGCGGTCTGCATCTGTAAGGAGAACAGCACATGATGAATCTCGAAATCCCGAAGAAATTCCGCCCGCTGGTCAATCAGGCCCGTCAGGTTGCCGAAAATGTCTTCCGCCCGATCTCGCGTAAATATGACCGTGCCGAACACGCTTATCCGGTCGAGCTGGATATGCTGGCCGCTATTATGGATGGCATGAACGACGGCACCCTGGGCGAAGGCGCCGGTGCCGGAAAACTCAAACAGGATAAGAAAAAAGCCGACGGCATCGTTAACAGCACCAATATGACAACGGTACTGGGGCTGCAGGAACTGTGCTGGGGTGATGTTGGCCTGTCATTAACGCTGCCACGCCAGGGATTGGGTAACGCCGCGATTGCCGCAGTGGCCAATGACGAACAGCTGGCCCGTTTCGGCAAAAAATGGGCCGCCATGGCGATTACCGAACCGGGCTGCGGTTCTGATTCGGCTGCCATCCGCACCACCGCCATCAAAGACGGCGATCATTATGTGCTGAACGGCGAAAAAATTTACGTCACCTCCGGTGAGCGTGCCGAAGCCGTGGTGGTCTGGGCCAGCCTCGACCGTAATATCGGCCGCGCGGCCATTAAATCCTTTGTGGTGGAAAAAGGCACCCCGGGCATGGAAGTGGTGCGCCTGGAAAAGAAACTCGGTATTAAAGCCTCTGACACCGCCGCCATTACCTTTACCGATTGCCGTGTGCCTGCGGCCAACCTGCTGGGTTCACCGGAAATTAATGTCGATCAGGGCTTTGCCGGTGTCATGCAAACCTTCGACAACACCCGCCCGGTGGTTGCCGCTATGGCCGTCGGCGTGGCTAAAGCCGCCCTCGACCGCACCCGCGAGCTGCTGAAAGAGTACGGCATCAGCGCCGGCTACCGCACCAGCATTAAAAACAGCAGCCAGATCGAAGCGCAGCTGTACCGCTACGAAGCCGACTGGGAAGCCGCACGTCTGCTGACCTTAAAAGCCGCGTGGATGGCCGATAACGGCATGCCCAATTCGAAAGAAGCGTCGATGTCAAAAGCCAAAGCCGGACGCAGTGCCAACGCCATTACCTTAGGCTGTGTCGAGCTGCTCGGTTCTCTTGGTTACAGCGAAGATGAATTACTGGAGAAATGGGCGCGGGATTCAAAAATTCTCGATATTTTTGAAGGCACGCAGCAAATTCAGCAACTGATTATTGCCCGCCGTTTATTGGGTAAAAGCTCAGCCGAATTGCGCTGATTTGCACTGTTTAACTCATTATCTAGATAAAACCTGACATAAATCCTGTGGCCCGGCCAACAGGATTTATGTCATTCTCAATTTCATAACTATAAATACATCACCAAGGTCAGATTCATGAATCGTTCAGCGACTACCCACCTGCCCGCCGAAGGCATGAGCCAGCCGCCACTGAAGCCGCGCACTGTCAGTCTGGTTAATATTATCCGCAGCGCCATCAGCGGATTGCCGGATATCGGCGTTACCCTGAAAGGCGTACTCGCACTGGTAACCACCAAGCCGGAAAAAAACAAATCCATTGGTTTATTGCTGGAGCAACACGCCGCCCGCCAGCCGGATCATATCGCCATCCGTTATCAGCAGCAGCGCATCAGCTACCGTCAGCTGAACGAAAAAGTGAATCAGCTGGCCCACTATTTTGCCAGTCAGGGCATCAGCCATGGTGATACCGTAGGCGTTATGCTGGAAAACCGCCCGGAAACCCTGCTGGCCGTACTGGCTACGGTTAAACTCGGTGCCATTGCCAGTATGTTTAATACCTCCCAGCGCGGTGAAGTTCTGGAACACAGCATTAATCTGGTAAAACCAAAATTGCTGGTTGTTGGTGAAGAAATGCTGGGCAATATGGCAACGGTAGAACATGCCCTGCCTGCCGCATTAAAAATGCAATTATATTTCTGGCAGGATGGTGCTGACAGTCAGCACGAATGTCCGGGCCATTATCAGAATATCGAACAGGTGATCGCCTCACAGGACAAAAATAATCCGGCCAGTACACAGCAGGTAAAAATGCATCAGCCCTGCTATTACATTTTCACTTCCGGCACCACCGGCCTGCCAAAAGCCTCGGTGATGAGCCATTACCGCTGGTTTAAATCGATGGCGGGCATGGGCCTGGCATCGATGAAATTACGTAAGGACGATGTGCTCTATGTCAGCCTGCCGCTTTACCATAATAATGCGCTTACCGTATCGATGGCTGCGGTATTGGGCGCTGGTGCCTGCATTGCGATTTCACGCAAATTCAGTGTCTCGCGTTTCTGGGATGAAATCCGCGAATATGGAGCCACCGGCTTTTGCTATATCGGCGAATTATGCCGTTACCTGCTGAATACAGCGCCCTCAGACAAAGACCAGCAGCATAATATCCGCGTGATTATCGGCAACGGTCTGCGCCCCGATATCTGGATGGAATTCAAGCAGCGTTTCAATATTAAACACATCAACGAATTTTACGGCGCCAGCGAATGCAATCTGGTATTTACCAATGCGTTAAATCTGGATCAGACCGCCGGTATCTGTCCGTTGTCTTACAACATCGTGGCTTACGATATTGAAAATGACGAACCCCTGCGTGATAAAAAAGGCTTTATGCTGCCGGTTAAAAAAGGCGGCACCGGCCTGTTAATTACCGAGGTCAACGATAAGCAGCCGTTTGAAGGTTATACCGACGCCGAAGCGAGCCAGAAAAAACTGTTCCGTGATGTCTTTAAAAAAGGCGACTGCTGGTTTAACAGTGGCGATCTTGTGCTGAATCAGGGTTTTAAACACGTCGCTTTTGCTGACCGTCTGGGGGATACCTTCCGTTGGAAAGGCGAGAACGTGGCCACCACGGAGGTGGAATCCATTCTGATGGAATTTGCCGATATTGAGCATGCGGTGGTGTATGGCGTGGAAGTGCCACACACCGATGGCCGTGCCGGTATGGCAGCTCTGACCTTGCGCGCCGGGGCCGACATTAACTGGAATGCTCTGACCCTGCACCTGCGGGAAAAATTACCGGCCTACGCCATCCCGCTATTTTTACGCCTGCGTCCGCAGGAAGAAGTTACCGGCACCTTTAAGTACCGCAAAGTGGAATTAAAAGACGAGGCTTTCCATCTGGCCAAAGTCAGCGATCCGCTGCTGGTGCTGAGCAATAAAAATGAGCCTTATCAGCCATTAACACCGGCATTAGAGCAGGCCATTAATAACGGCCAGCTCAGTCTGTAAAGCGTGTGCCTCTGGCAACCCACAGCAATTATTGCTGTGGGCTGTCAATCATATCGCCCAGCGCCTGCAGGTCGAAGGGCTTGGTCATATAACCATCGACACCGGCATCCTGTGCCTGACGGATCTGATCCGGCAAAGCATCAGCACTGACCCCATAAATACGCGCATGGCGTAACTCCGGCATAGCACGTAATTTTTTCAGCACATCCAGACCATGAATATCCGGCAGACGCATATCCAGCAGAATAACGTCCGGTGCATGCTGCTGCGCCATATCCATCCCTTCGCGGCCGGTACGGGCAATAGCAACATGGACGTTATCACGGCGCTTCAGCCCCAGCTCAACAAAGCGGGCATTAATCGGGTTATCTTCGATATAAAGCACACGCCGCTGATTATCGCTCTCCCCATGCTTTTTCGCTGAGGTCACAGCGCTGAAAGCAGGCTGAATAGCATTAAACGAGTACATCGGTGCCGCCTGCGGCAGCTCCAGCCAGAAACAACTGCCCTCACCTTCTTCGCTGCTGAATGCCAGCACACCATTCATACGCTGTGCCAATACCCGGCTGATTGCCAGACCCAGACCACTTCCCTCAACCCCGCTTTGCTGGGCGCCCAGACGCTGAAACGGCATAAACATATCGGCCTGATGTTCCGCCGCAATGCCACAGCCGGTATCACGTACACTGATCCGTACACGCTCGCTTTCCGCCGGCTCAATGCGGATATCCACACTGCCTCCCTCGCAGTTATATTTGATCGCATTGCTGAGCAGGTTCAGCACAATCTGCTTACAGCGTACCCGGTCGGCGCAGACCCAGGGCTCAGCAACCGCGCTGTGCATGCGGATACGGATACCGCGGGCAAACGCATCCGCACGTACCAGCTCCTGACACTCCTCCAGCAATGCCAGCAAGCCGACCGCTTCGTTCTGCGGTTCGAGGATATGTCCTTCCAGCTTCACCAGATCCAGCACCTGATCCACCAGCGCCACCAGATGTTTACCGGCACGCTCAATCAGATCGATGGCTTCATTCTGCTCAGGAGTCTGCAGTTCCGGCTTCAGCAGCTGACTGAAACCAATCACCGCATTTAACGGCGTGCGCAACTCATGGCTGAGCCCAGCGATAAAACGCGCGTTATCGGTCAGTGTCTGGAAATGTTCACCTGCGGCCGCAGAGCGGTTACCGGCAATTACGGATACCGGTGCAGAAACCGTGGCACTGTGCGGACTGGCGGTCAGTAATATCAGTTTCTGTCCGTCTTGCTGATGGGTCTGTAATTGCAGCTGCCAGGGTTCTTCGGTATGACGCGACGCTGCTAATTCTTCCTGCAACTGAAAACGGCGGAACCAGCCAACAAAGCGCTCCGACTCCAGTAACTGCACATTACAGCCTTTCACCGAGCGCGCACTCAGGCCAAAACGGCGGGCGTAGGCATCGTTGGCCTGCAACACTTCACCATCTGCGGTTAATAATGCCAGCGGCTGTGGTAACACGTTCAGCAGATGCACATCAGCCTCTGCTGCCGGGTGACTGAGCACCGGCAGCGCCGAAATATCCAGGCGGATGGCAACAATACCCATGGCTTCACCGGACGCATCACGCAGAACATTCTTACTGGTCAGAAAACTGATGGTACTGCTGCCGTGGTTATTATCATGTTTACCGGTAACGCCTTCCTGACGGGTACCGATAAAGGGCTCGATAAATACCCGTGCACCATCGGCGTGGCTCACTTCCTCATCACTGCGCTGTTGTAATACCGCCCATTGTGGCGAAAACAATTCGGCATCGCTGCGCCCGACGGCATCACGGGAACGGATACCCAGCAGACTTTCGGCGCGATGATTGAGCAACAGATAACGGCCCTGCATATCCTTAACCGTTACCGCAGCGGGGGTGTGATCCAGCACACTGCCAAGCCAGACCTGATCACGCGCTTGCTCATGGCTGTGGCCGCTCAGTGAGGCTGTCAGGTCGTGCACAATTGCAGTAAAACTCGGTGAACCATCCAGATTCATTTCGCTTACCGACAGATGCAGCAAAAACTCTTCACCGTTTTTACGCAGCCCCGGTAACTCGCGGCCACGCCCCATTACGGTGGCGTGGCCTTCACGCAGATACTGCTCGATATATCCCTGATGACGCTGGCCATGACGGGCCGGCATCAGCATCGCAATGTTCTGGCCCAGTAATTCCTCTGCTTCATAACCGAAAATACGGCAAAGCGCCGGATTACAGGCCTGAATATCTCCTTCACTGTTAATACTGACAATCCCTGCGGCAGCCGTATCAAACAACACCTGATACAGCTCGCTGTCGTTTTTCATATTAAGGCGGGTCACCATCTGTCTGACCCGGCCATAAAGACCTGGCATCCGTTTCAACTCCTCAGGCTATACCAACAACAATCTGGCCCCACATTCCGCTTCATCCGGAATTTGATTATAATTTACTCAACTGTAGACCACTAATCCACACAAAGTAAATGGTTTTAGTCCTTACAGGAAGAGCCAGTCAGGCCAGAAGCAGAAGATTTTTTGCCTGCTGCAAAAGCATGACTAATGCCGACAAGGCATAAATACTGGCTTTTCAGACCTGACAACCACATATCTGCCCCAGCCCCCTGTTCACCCTGATCCAGAGGCTGAGCCTGCTGTAAAGCTTGTGGTAGCGCTGACCCCGCTTTCCTGCCCCCGTATCCGCTTAATCATGCTGTAAACCTTGTGATAGAATGCGCCGCTTTCCTGCACCGGCCGCCACTTTGGCTGCCCTGACTGAATTCAACGAGGATGACCCGATGACCGTAGCGGTTGGTATCATCATGGGCTCTAAGAGCGACTGGCCCACCATGCAACACGCAGCAGATATGCTGGATAAACTGGGCGTGGCCTACGAAGTAAAAGTGGTGTCTGCCCACCGCACCCCGGATCTGCTGTTTGATTACGCCAAAACCGCTCAGGGCCGCGGCATTAAAGTCATCATCGCCGGTGCCGGTGGCGCAGCTCACCTGCCGGGTATGTGTGCCTCCCAGACCTCGTTGCCGGTACTCGGCGTGCCGGTTAAATCCCGCGCCCTGAGCGGCCTGGATTCGCTGCTGTCCATCGTGCAGATGCCCGGTGGTGTTGCCGTTGGTACTCTGGCCATCGGTGATGCCGGTGCGAAAAACGCCGGTCTGCTGGCCGCCCAGATTCTGGCCACCAGCGACAACGACCTGCTGGCCAAAATCGACGCCTTCCGCGCCGAACAGACCGACAGCGTGCTGGCTGAACCCGATCCGCGCACCGCACTGTAAGCGTTAACGACCTATCCGGGCCCGGTACTGCCGGGCCCGACTTTTCTGAGAGTGAAGAAGCATGAAAATCGGTATTTTAGGTAACGGCCAGCTGGGCCAGATGCTGTCTGACAGTGTGCAGGACATCAGCGATATTGAAGTATCGCTGTACGATCTGCGTGCCCACAGCGACGAAGCTCTGGATGCGTTTCTCGCCAGCGTTGAGCGCGTATCGTTCGAAACCGAAAATATCCCGGCACACATCGTTGCCCGTCTGGAAAGCGTTGCCGACAAGCTGTATCCCAGCCTGAAAGCACTGAAAACCTTCCAGAACCGTCTGCTGGAAAAAACCGCCCTTCGTGCCGCCGGTATCGACACCGCCGATTTCTGTGCCGTTAATTCACTCGACGATCTGCGCGCCGCAGTAGAACAGCTGGGCCTGCCCATCGTGCTGAAAACCACCACCGAAGGTTACGACGGTAAAGGTCAGTATGTGCTGCGCAGTCCGGCCGATGCCGAACCAGCCTGGGCCGCCATTGGTGGACGTGAACTGATCGCCGAAGCCTTTGTCAGCTTTGAGCGCGAAACCTCCGTCATCGCCAGCCGCGACGTTAACGGCAATATGGTGATCTGGCCGATGACCGAAAACGTACACCACGAAGGCATTCTGCGTTACTCGCTGTTCCCGGCCGCCGACCTCAGTGCCGAAAAAGCGCAACAGGCCGAGCGCTATATCCGCCAGCTGGCCGACAGCCTCGACTATGTAGGCACCATCACGCTGGAACTGTTCGACACCGCAAGCGGCCTGGTCGCCAACGAAGTGGCACCGCGCGTACACAACTCCGGCCACTGGTCGATTGAAGGCGCCGCCACCAGCCAGTTCCGCAACCATATGCTGGCCATTGCCGGCCGCGCCCTGGGCGATACCACCGCCAAATACCCGGCCGTTGCCATGCTAAACGTGATCAGCGATGAAACTCCGGCCGAAAAAGCCGCCACCATCGGCAACGCCTTCCGCCACTCCTATGGCAAAGAAGCGCGCCCGGCGCGTAAGCTCGGCCACGTTACCGTGGTTGCCGCCGACGTTAACGAACGCGACAACACCATCGACCAGCTGGCAGATTTAATTCCTGCCGGTGTATGGCAACGCTGAGGAATTATTATGGCCAAGTCATTACAGGAACAGCTGCTCGCCGCCGGTCTGATCGACAAGCAAAAAGCGAAAAAAGCCGCCAAAGAACTGAAAAAGCAGGATCACCTGCAGCGTACCGGACAAGACAACCAGATCGACGAAGCCAAGGCCAAAGCCGACGCTGCGCGTAAAGAAAAAGCTGAGCGCGACCGCGAACTGAACCAGAAAAAGGAACAGGAAGCACAGCAAAAAGCCATTGCCGCTCAGGTGCGTCAGCTGGTTACCACCAACGCCATTAAAAGCGAATATGCCGATATTAAATATCAGTTTGTTGATGGCAAAAAAGTGAAATCCATTTACGTTGACCAGGCCATCTGGGACCGTTTAAGCCGCGGCCAGCTGGCGGTCATTGCACTGGATTTACCGGGCGAGAAAAAATACGAAGTACTGCCACTGCAGATTGCTGAGAAAATCCGCCAGCGCAAAGATAATCACTTTATTTATATTGCAGAAAGCACCGCCGATGCGATGGATGAAGATGATCCGTATGCAGCGTATCAGATTCCGGATGATCTGATGTGGTGATAAACGGTTAAAAAAAGCCCGCTGATGCGGGCTTTTTTATGGCTACTGGTTTAGGTTGCGCTATGACTCCCACGCAGAGCGTGGGAGCAAGATGAAGGAATTCTCCATAGTTACTTACACCTTCCAAAGTTGTACCCATCACATCCACCCACAATCATTAGAGTTATAAATCTCAGTAAATTTTAAATTATAGGAACAGCCTGCAGTTCCACAAGACCACTCAGATTTTACATATAATTTCTTACTTTTAATTTCAAGTATTCGTATATCTCCACCACCAGATGCACCACCATATTCACAAATTTTTTCATCAGCCCTTCCACCAATAGTTAGGTCCAATGCGTAATGCCCTATTAAGGCTTGAACATACAATGACTTTCTATCAGCAATATATTTATAGAAAACTTTTGGGCTAGATATTGTCGAATCATTAAACGAAGTAAAGTAACCATCAATATCAACTAACCCCTCACTCATCACCTCTCCACGTCCATATAGTTCCAAAATACTTAGATATTTAATTCTCTCTTCCGCACTCAATGAAAGACTAAAAAAACACATAAAAGCTAGTAATAGTTTCATTATCATCCCCCCTCAAAATCTTTATTAACTATCCCATTGTATTATTAATAACACTAAGCGCTCCTTCTTTTTCTTCCAGCTCGAATTTATACGGTAAGCCGCTGCTGGGATGATCAGGCGAGGTTAAATAAATCAACAAAACACTGATCATAAATACCAATGGAACAAACATCTCTCGTTCCTACGCTCCGCGTGGGAATGCAACGGTGCCCGCAAGGACTCCCACGCAGAACATGGAAGCCAGATGAAATCTGCTACTCGCAGCGATTCATACCTTCAAGCCATACCTGATACCGCTCTTTTGCCCTGTCAGTAACCCGAATGGTTTTACCGGCAACCCATGCCGGGCTGTATCTGCGGTTCAGTATGGCAATATTGATTGTCTCGCCCTGATCCGAGGTACAGCCATCGCCACCCATACAGCGCAGATTCCGCAGCCAGCGCTTGTCCTGAAAGTAATATGAATGCCCGTTACGGGTGAGCTTCACAAGATCAATCAGCACTTCGCCGTTTCCCGGCTCAATATAGGCTAACAGCTCGCGGGTTTTATGCCTCATTTTATTTCCAGAGTAACAATTCGATAAAACATAGAGATTCCCCGATTTCGTTACGTCTCACTCATTCCATAACACTCAGTCCATAATAAGAAAGATCGGTAAGTATTTACTTACTACAGGCGTCGAAACTGAACAATCAATAATCCCAGCGATATAACAACAATAAGCAGTACCGCATAAGGAGCCAGAGCAGAATCCGCTTTCCACGCAGCCTCGACCTCTTCATAGGAACGAATCATTTGATCTCCTGCCCTGAATTCATAGCAGCGCCGGTTAGATTCATAGTCGGCGCTCATAAAATTTGACGCACGCTCGCACAGTGCGATGATGGTCTGCCCTCTGAGTTTCAGCAACTCATCATAAACCTTGCCGCTGTTACCGGCCTTATCCGGGTAGAGGTAGCTGTTGTTATCGCCTGAGAAAGAAAGGATAAGCTCGTGGCTTCCTTTTACATACTTTGAATTATTGATAACACTAAGCGCACCTTCTTTTTCTTCCAGCTCGAATTTATACGGTAAGCCGCTGTTGGGATGATCAGACGAGGTAAAATAAACTCACAAAACACTGATCATAAATGCCAATGGAAAAAACATAGCCAGTACCCGCTGGTTAACCCTCATTCTGCTTTACCTCCGGCCTGCCTGTCCGCCGCATAACCCCGCACCGCATTAACCCGCGCAAATACCAGCGCGCCCAGGGTCAGAATGGCGTACAGCACCAGCATAAAGATCAGTTGTTCAGGGTTTTCGGTGTATTCAAAATGCAGAATCAGGCCGCCACCGATAGCCAGACCAATAATGGATAACAGGGTAATAAACAGCGATGAGTCAGTCAGCTTACGAATACGGAAGTTGGCGATTGCCATTAACAATGACACCAGTAAAAAGGTAACGCTGCCGAATTCGAGTATTACTTTTAAGCCACCGGCCAGAATCAGCGCCATCGCTAATACCGCCATCATGGCGATGGCCGCCACCGGTATATTATTGCTGCGTTTTTCCAGACTTTTAGGGAAGAAGCCATCACCGGCAATCACCGCCACCTGGCGTGAGGCTCCGAATAAGGTGCCGTTAATGGCACTGCTGGTTGCCAGTACAGCCCCCAGTACAACAATATCGGCGCCGATATGGCCGAGTATTTTTCCTGCTCCCGCGGCCAGTGCGTATTCTTCGTTGGCGATAATATCCGCGGCGGGAATGGCGAGAATGGCGGCCACAGCGATTACCACGTACAAAATGATGGCAATGGCGATGGCGCTGTAAATCGCGCGCGGAATATTTTTATCGGGGTTTTCCATTTCTTTTACCGCATTAATCACCAGCTGAAAGCCTTCGTAAGCCACAAAGGTAACGGCCGCAACGGTAAGAATATTGAGCCAAGAGAATTCAATCTCCGGATGCACGAGCAGTTCAGTCAGACTGCTTTCGCGGTGCAGCAGTAAAATCACGGCAATCAGCAGCAATAAGGCCAGTTTGCTGTACACCATGATATCTTCGATTTTACCCATGCCGCGCACACTCCAGACATTAACAAGAGTGAAGAGTGCAATCACACCGCAGGCCACGGCTTTACGCAGATCGTCATTACCAGCAAAGCCTGTGCCGCTTAAGGCATAGGAAGAAAAGGTGTAGGCATAGAGGGCAATGGTGCTGATATAACCGAAAATCACATACCAGCCAATCAGCGCGGCGGCCAGTGGCGAGTTGGGAAAGGTACGTTTAAA
>FLOH01000633.1_pt1 | contig 68730 bp, 50 predicted proteins | sample 756751 | NCBI WGS metagenome assembly FLOH01 (sample SAMEA4026879, study PRJEB14308) | marine metagenome | biome: coastal water; material: water | depth 74 m
GCTTATGGATGCAATGCTGAAAGTGAATGCAACAAACGAATCCAAAACCAAACTGAAAACAGACGAATTCAAGAAGATGAGAAAATCTATACAAGACCTGCTCAGGGATTCAGGATTTGATTTTGGTTCAAACTAAAAATTAAAACATACCACTATGAATAACAATAAAAATAATGTAATCGAACGTTTTCAATTCGATAAAGGTTTAGACGTTGATGTTGATGAGGGCTATCCGAAGATAATAACCAGTCAGTTTGGTGGCGATCCTGGAAAAGGATTTAAAGAGCTGATACAAAATCTGATCGACAGCTATCCGTCTGATGTTCCTATGAAAGAAAGAAGAGGTGAAATCGTAACCACCGATAATTCAATCAGTATTACCGATTATGGAACAGGGATGTCTCTTGAAAAATTACGATTATTACTTACCCTTGGTGGGACAGACAAGAATAATGATTCCTCTAAGATAGGGATGTTTGGTATCGGTTTCTTTTCGATATTCAATCCAGGATTATTCACAGAAAAAGTGGTTGTTACTACCGTATGTGAAGAACAGGTTGTGGAGCTAATATTTACCATTATTAATCCACATAAAAAGCCTAAAATTGATATCCGATTGCTGAAGACAAAGATCAGTTACAGCACACGAATCAAAATCCAGTTTGGAAGTGCTCAAAGTATCAATAAATGTCTGAAATTCGCAAAAAGAAGCCTCAGGTACTATCCCTGTAAGGTTACTATTAACGGAGCAGTATATGTATCAATATGGGAAGAAGCCAAGAAAAATGGAACCAACGTTTACAGCGATGGCCCTGTTTCCGGCTTTCTTGAAAAAGGTGGTTGGCAAGAACTTGTAACAGTGTTATGCAAATACGAATATATCAAAACTATCGACCTTCCGATTTTTCCAAAGGGAGGCCACAATATCTGCCATGATTTGCGCGATTTCGACACCAAAGATATTCCGTACGTTAAGGGTTCCAATATTACAATTAATAACAACAATTTGCAGTTAACCATAAGCCGCGACAGCTATTATCTCGATTATAACTTTGATCATTCTATCAAGCTTCTAAGAACGATGCTGATGGATAAGTTATACGAAAAATTAAATCGAACTTTCGATGAAAATATCATACTGGCAAATCAATATATATTCCGAAATAAGTTAATGAACTTTCTGGAAGATCCTGATACGTATGACTCTGGAGATAAGATAACAAATTGGGTGATAAAAATCCTGGCTAACTCAAAGGTTTACACCCTGGCAGATAAGCTTGGTATGGTTTCTCTGGTTGAGATGAAACAATTACTTAATAAGGAACTGCCTTTGTTTTATACCGAAACACGTAGAAATTTAAGGTGGTTGGGAGGCGAATTCAAACATGATTTCATTGTCACACCACAACCACGATTGAATTTCCTTAGTGCCCCCAATTTTTACTATAAGTTTTTTAGTGTTATTTTCAAAGATATTGTTGATTTGGATAACATACAACAAGACAATAAAAAGATTAGTGAACTGGTGGAAAGAAAAATTATTTTGAAATCAGCCCTCAATCCTAAATGCAAGTTTATAGGTGAAAAAAAACTGGAAAGGGAACAACTTGAGTTGTTACTTGAGATAAACAAAATCCTGCGAAATAAAGAGGTAAAAGAAGCAATATCAAATAACATAAGGATTCCAATTCGTAATATGCAGGCAACATTCTTCGAGGTAAAGGAGGAGGGAGCTTACATCTCGACCGGGTTATTTGACCAACTCGGTCAACCTTTGGCGGAAGATTTTATAACAAATTTCGAACGCGTAGATGACCAGCAATATAACAAACCCGATGTAATGGGTGCCGACATACTGCTGGGATTACGACTCAACCATCCCTTTATTGAATTTTTGGTTGATAGCAAGAATGAGCATAGGGCATATTATACATTAACATATATTGCTCATGAGCTGGCCCTGTGTCAGAAATTGCTGGTTCCTTATTCCCCCTTTTACCACTTTGTAAAAGAAAAAACTGCCACTGCTATGCGTAAAGCTCTTATTGGGCAGATGCTACTGGAAGGAATGATATGAATATTTTCGAAAAATATTGATTCTCAAAATTCTTTCTATATTTACGGAAAATAACCAAAATTCTGTATGATAAAGTCCCATATCCCTCACAGCGAGCAAGATGGATTTGTTATAACTAGTCCAAAAATAAAGGAAGTTTACAAAGAAATAAATGACTATGCTTTTCATGGAAGGCCATGCATACTATTTGGCCCAACAGGTGCGGGTAAAGAATTTGTGGCTCGTCATTATTTTAACACATTTAAGAACGCAGGCAACCCAGATGCTCCGTTTAAAAGCCTTAACTGTGCAGGTTTGACTGAAGACCTTGCGGTAAGTGAATTGTTTGGCCACATGAAGGGATCCTTTACAGGTGCTATGCATGATAAACCTGGACTTTTTGAGAAAGCTATACACGGTGTATTATTTCTTGATGAGATTGGTGATATCCCTGAAAAGGTTCAATCGATGCTGCTAAGGGCTGTCGATCCGGGAACTTATGAGGCAAGAAGGCTGGGATCAAATGAAAATTATTCAACCGAAAACGTAATTGTAATTTGCGCAACCGACCGTCCTAGAAATGCATTAAGGGAGCCACTTTTAAACCGCCTCGGCCACCAGGTTTTTATTCCTGGCGTTGAAGAGCGGCAAGATGACATTCCGCCCGCTGTACTTTTTTTTGTAAAAGCCGCCTTACTAAAAAGAAAGGATAAGGATGAATTGATTAATAAGCTTTTTAGTATTAATGATGATAAAGAAATCAAAAGTCCTGAAGGAGGCGATCCATGGGATTACCTGGCAGAACGAATTTCTATCAGGCTTACACCTTTAATTGAATCCAAACCGTGGCCGGGTAATTTCCGTGAAATACGAAATGCCGTTGATACAGCTGTCATCAGGGCAAAAAAAGCCAATGGAGTTGAAATGTTAATAGTTAGTGTGAAACATTACTATGATTTACACCTTAAAAATATTAACGTAATTAAAACCTATAAGCAGTCATATGATCTTCCAAGATCAAATAAAACCCAGCCAATCTCACAGGAAGAGCTATTATATGATGAAAGTATGCTTGAAAAAATCAGGGAAGCTTTGCCAAGAATTAAGGAGGATGAAAAGAAAATATGGGCTTCATTCTTTTCACAAATTGGTAACCGATTATTTTACAGAAATGAAATAGATCTATTGCTTCCTTTAGTAAAAGGCAGGGCAATTCTAAATCGGTTAAAAGCCTTGGAGAATAGCAACCTGGTTAAACGCGGAGGAATAAAAGGTGATGAATACATACTTAATACAGAAACACCTGCTACAATTTCAAATAATGTACATGATGAATCAGAGTTTAAGTTACCTGAGCTTAATTTTATTCCTGATGAAAGGGAAAAAGAGATAGTTCATGTTGTTGAGTTAATCAGCAATACCAGGGGGATTTTTATTTCTGGCGAAAAACAATCCGGGAAAACCACTTTTGTATTTGTGCTTGGGAAAAAGTTGATGCAATTGGGATTTCCGGTTTTCTATCATGCTTTTGAAGAGAATGGCCTTTCAGAACTATTTCAAAATATCATTGATAAGTTGCAATCAAACGATGATTTAAATTTGCCCAACCTTAATACAAAGGATTCAACAAGCCTACCTCTAATAGCTGCAACTCTTACCGGATATTTGAATACACTATTTGTTTCGTCTAACCATCCAATAATGATTCTTGATAATACTGACATATTAAAGTCTGAATCTGAGATCAAAACCCTTAATATAATGCTTACTCAATGGAACTTTTTCACGTTTGTGTTGGTTGGAAAAAAGCTAGGGAATAATTTAAGAATGGGTGAGCATGAACTGGCAGAGCATAAAATTAAAATTTATCGTTCTGGATATTAAGTTATTAATGAATAAATCGAATAAATATTATGGCACACGATGTTTTTATAAGTTATTCAAATAAAGATAAACCTATAGCAGATGCTATATGTTCTTCGTTGGAACAAAACAAAATTAAGTGTTGGTATGCACCTCGTGATGTTAGTATAGGCAAAAATTATAGTGGTGAAATAACCCGTGCTATAAAAAAAAGTAAAATATTTATCTTAATATTTTCATCACATAGTAATTTGTCAAAGGATGTTCTAAATGAAGTGAAAATTTCTTTTGAGAACAATTTAGTAATAATTTCATTCAAGATAGACAATACATACTTATCAGATGATTTACAATACTTTATAGGTAATCCTCATTGGTTAGATGCTTTATCGCCCCCTATTGAGAAGCATTTAAAGCAACTGGTTATTCAGGTTTCAAAAAATATAAATCTAAAAATAAATGACATTAATGTAGTCTTACCCAAGAAAAATAAACTGGGAGGTAGAATTATCTGGTCACTTTTTGTTATTTTTTGGATTATAATTTTTATATTAATTTGGAATAAATATTACAAACCTCATTTTTCAAATAACTTAAACAATAATAAACCATCCGAGACAAGTTTAATTCAAGCAAAACAAAAACCAAAAGAGAACAAGTCAACTACGATTAATGAAAATGGAATTGAGATTAATTATGAATTAATAGAAATTGACTTCTTTCTTAATAGGGAAGTTAACTTTCAGGGGAAAAGGTTAAGATTTGAAGAGTTTTGGAAAATATTTATAATCAGTTCTGAAAAAGATGGCTTAACCGTTTCAGGCCCAGAATGCATTCCTCAATACTCAAATTTCATCATTCGATATCATGTTACTGGAACCAGTAATGATGGTAAAATTTGGAATGAAAACGTAGATTTTGAAGTAAATAGCAAAACTAAATACTTTCAACCTGTTTCTTCTTTGGCCATAACTCTAACTAATGTTTTAGATGAATAGTATAATTGAGAATTTTTAAGGAATGAAATACAAACAAAATATTAAGAATCTTATTTCAATATTTCTCCTATTTACCATTATTCCATTCTCATGTATCAATGCTGTCCAAAAACAAACTTCTATAAGTGAGAATAAATCAGATACAACCCCTACCCACTTCCAAAAATTCAAATTCAGCATCCAAGAAATAAAAAGTGAAACAACCGACAATAAATACCACTGCTTTATCCGGTTTTTAGAATCTGACAAAAGCTATTTCCTTTTCGAGACCACCAAAGAGTACGAAACCGATAGCCTAAAACACCTATTCGACAGCTACTATGCATTTCCTTACTTTACAGGAGGTAATTACTGCAGGGCCATCGGAATAAACATTATAAAAGTAAAAGATGATACAGCCTTGTTTCTCGGCAGTGTGAGCGGTTATGATGACATTGATGGTAATGGTACTAAAGAACTGTATGTTGATGTTGTGGTGGAATCCAATGGTGTCCATGTTGATGATGTTGTTGAGAAATTTGAAGTAATCCTGAAAAATGATTCATTGGTTTATCAGGAGATTGATTTGTATTGAAAGTTTATGAAAATAACACAAATAAATAGAAAATCGAAAATATTCAATCAAAAATTATAAATTATCATGCCACAGCAAACCAAAATCTTTCGTGTATTCGTAAGCTCTACATTCACAGATATGAAGGAAGAACGGATGATCCTTCAACGGGATGTATTTCCAAAACTGGAGAAATTTTGTGAACAAAACGGGGCACGATTCCAGGGAGTTGACCTCCGCTGGGGAGTGAATGAGGAGACTCAGCTAGAACAAAAAACCCTGCAAACATGCTTTAATGAAATTGACAGATGCCAGAAAATATCACCCAAACCTAATTTCCTTATACTATTGGGTGATAAATACGGTTGGCAACCGATTCCTGAGAAGATACCTGAAGATGAAATGGATCAAATCAGGGAAATATTATCAAAAGATGAGGCGGATTTTCTGATCAAGGAAAATGACAACGATACAGGCTGGTATCGGCTTGATACAAATGCAATACCTGCTGAATTTGTACTTCAACCTAGAGGTAAGAAACATAAGGAATACGAGGAATGGAAAGTGCCTGAATCCGAAATACGGAAAATACTGCATAAAGTAGTAAGTCAATTAAATTTCTCAGAGGAGCAGAAAGTAAAATATTTTTACTCTGCCACTCACCAGGAGATACTGCAAGGAGCATTAGACCCTCCTATTGGAACAGAAAATCCTAAAGAACATGTTTTTGCCTTTGTCAGACAAACTAATGTAACTGACAAAAATTCATTTACAAAGGATTTTATTGACCTGAAGGAAGATGGAACAATTGATACAGATTCACAAGAACAGCTTGAAAAGCTAAAAGAAAAACTGAAAACCCAGTTGGGCAACCACTATATCACTTACCCTGCAAGTTGGGATGGAACGAAAACAAATATGCTGGATGCAAAGGATTTTGCAGATAAAATATACAAATTTCTTGAAGAAATTATAGAAATCCAGATTAAAGAAACCATTACAAAGGATGAAATAGAACATGAAGTGCTCTTACATGAAGCATTTAAAAAACGATTGACTGATCATTTTCGAGGTAGAATTGAGATACTGGAAACCATCTTTAAATATCTTCACAACAATTCCGAAAAAAGAATTATGTCGCTTATCGGGAAATCAGGTACAGGTAAGTCCAGTGTGATAGCAGAAGCTATCAAACAGATGGAGGAGGAAAACAAAAATGCAGACAACAAAGCTTTGATTGTTTACCGTTTCCTTGGCACCTCATCCGCTTCTTCCAATATCATTTCATTGCTTCAAAGTGTTTGTGGGCAAATAGCAGCAAAGTTTGATAAAAAGCTTGAGGATCTTGCAGATGAACACCGGAAAGATTCCATGCACGATCTTTACACAATGACTGAAATATTCAAAAAATGCCTTGCTCTTGCTAGCCCTGGGCAACCCATTATTGTGTTTTTGGATGCCCTCGACCAGTTGTCCGATACAGACAATGCCAAATCCCTGTCATGGCTGCCAATTGAACTTCCCGAAAATGCACGAATTGTAGTCTCTGCACTTCCGGAACTGGAAAGCAATTTGAGCAACACTTACATTGAACAGTTGTCGCTATTACCAGAAGCAGAGGCAAGTCTTATCCTTGAACAATGGTTTGACTCTATTAGCAGAAAACTTAATGATGACCAGCAAAATTACCTGCTTAAACAGTTCAGTATTGAAAAGCTGCCAATATACCTCAAGCTTGCTTATGAGCAGACTAAATTCTGGCATTCCTACGAAAAACCAGATGAATTAAAAACGGATGTACCAGGAATCATTAACGACTTTTTTGATCTTCTTGATCATGAACACAAAGAAGATTTTGTAACGCATGCCATTTGCTATATGCTCAGCGGCAAATATCAGGGATTAACAGAAAATGAGATACTGGAAATTCTGGCCTTTGACAAGGAATTTTGGGAAGATATATTTCTCAAAACGATTACCCACAAAGATCATATTCCGGAACTCAAAGAATTAAAAGATGCCTTAGAGAATCCAGAAGAAGGTGAAAAAGCCTTGATGAAAATCCCCATTGCTATCTGGTCACGATTGTATCTTGACCTTGAACCCTTCCTCACAGAACGGGATGCTGATGGCGTGCCGATTATAACTTTTTTTCACAGGCAGTTTTTTGAGGTGTTGAGGAAGCGGTATAAGTTGGATGAAGAGGAAGTTGAATCAAATTATTGAGGGTATGAATAGTATAGTCGCAAACAGAAAGGCAAAGGATTATCATACTCAGCTTGCTGATTATTTCCAATCCAAACCCCTCTATTTGGATGGAGAAGAATTTAAAACGCCCAATGTAAGGAAGCTGGTGGAACAGCCATGGCAGGAGTTGGAAGCAGCAAAAGCAGTTGAGATACAATTTGGGGAAGAGCCAGAAATTGAAGAACAAAGGGGAAAACTCTGGGACAATGTAACCAACACTCTCTGTAACCTCGATTTCATACAGGCCAAAGCAGCAGCCAAACTCACTTATGAGCTGGTTAATGAAATTAACATTGCATTAGAAGTTATCCCTGATAATGCTGAAGAAATTGCCAAAGAAAAAGCCCGGCAAGCAAGGATGGATAAATATACACAGGATCTTATTTCATGTGCTGAAGGTAAAATGAGTCGATTTGAATTGGAGGTGCCTGAAAGTATTACTCCCTGGACTGAAGAGCAAATAAATGTAGAAATTGAACGGATCAAAACCAATCCCAACAGAGCAGATCGATTGAGGGATTTTAGGAATTTCTTGGGGCAGGAAGCTGATAATTTGCAGAATTATGCATATAAATTTGCTCATTTTGCAATACAGCAAGCTTGGAATTGGGCGGACGAGGGGCCAGTATTTGATAAAACCTGTATGATCCCAGATAACATTAAAGAAAACTTAATATTACTCATAGATCCAACCAGACCAAAATGGAATCCTTTTCCCCAATTGATAAAAGTATTTAAAGGTCATAAAGGTCATATAAAATTCATAGCAACTACTGTTGATGATAAATATGTAATATCTACCGCCACCATTCATCCAGAATCCGTGCACTTAAAACCCGAAAATGAACTTATTAAATGGGATCTTAAAACAGGTGTAAAACTAAACCATATTAGTTCAATTTCATCAGATTCAATTGTCAATGATTTTAGTATATCTGCAGATGGAAACCTTGCATTAATAACCACAAATTATGGAAAATCAATTAATCTGTGGGATATCAAAAGAGGTTCTCTGATCAAATCCATAAATTTTATTGATGGAATTATTACAGCTATTAGTATGAATCCTGGTGGGAAATATGCTTTATGCGGAATGAATTCGGGAAAGCTGAAATTCTTGAATCTTTATTCAGAAGAAGTGATCAACACTTTTAGTGGTCATACTGACAAAGTTTTGTCAGTTCTAATTTCCCAAGATAGTAAACAAGCTGTATCATGTGGAAAAGATAATACTATAATTATATGGAATATATCAACAGGAGAAATGGAAGGGAGATTAAATGGGCATTCTGATATGATAAATACTATTGCGGTAACCCCTGATTTTAATTGGTGTATATCTGGTTCTAATGATAAAACTTTGATATTGTGGGATTTAAAGTTAAGAAAAAAAATAAAAATTCTAAATGGTCACAATTACGGGATCAGTAATGTAGATCTTTCTATAGATGGTAGATATGCAGCCTCCGAATCTTTTGATAAAATGATAATATGGGATCTCTCTTCCGGTAAACATAATAAGACCATCAATAGTAGTACTACAATATGCAGTGGGGTATCTTTAATATGCAATGGAATTAACGTAATAAAAAGCAATGGTATTAGAAGTTTCACCATTCTGGATATTCAAAAAGGACATATTAATAATGAACAAAATATACATACAAGGTTTATATCAGACGTAAAAATTTCCCCTGATCACAAATTTGTTATTTCTGGCTCTCATGACAGTAATTTAATCACTTGGGATATCAGATCAACTAGCATAATCAAAATATTCAAAGGTCAAAAAGGTTCTATTTACTCAGTAAACCTAACACCTGATCTGAAATATGTATTAAGTGGTTCTTCAGACGGCAGTGTTTTTCTTTGGAATATTAAAAAAGGATCAATAAGTAAAACATTTAACTATGAAGAAGGTCAGATTAATGAACTAAGACTATTATCTACAGGTAAGCATGCAATTTCAATAAATCATAATAACAGCATAGGTGTACTGGATTTGGCAAAAGAAAAATTAAGTAAAAATGTATTAAATACAAAATTAGTCACTGGTTTGGTAGCAACTGCATTGGACATATCTCCTGACAACAGAATTGCCATTTCTTTAATAGACATTAAGACTTTACTTGTATGGAATATTAAGACTGGTGAGAAAATCAAAATAATGCAGGGACATAATGTTAGAATTGATGATATAATAATTGCTCCAAATGGAAAGTTGGCTATTACGATTTCTTCTGACGGACACATTATTGTCTGGAATATTAAATCAGGAATGATATTCAATAATTTTAAAATCTCTCAGATTGGTCGAAATGCAATTCGATTTTCAGCAGATTGCAATCACATAATTTTTGGAACTTGGAATGGAGAAATAACTGTATTAGAAATCAAAACTGGTAGGACTAAATCACTTTTTTTAGGGAATAATTATTTCTCAGCGATCGATATAATCGATAATATGATCATAGCTGGAGAAGGAGAAGGAAAGATAAATTTCTTGAAAGTAGGAAAGGATATTTTAAACACTTACTTTGGTATAATCACTATACGTGAAATATGGGATTTAGAATTAAACTTCTATCATAAAATAAGTGCAGATTGTCCATTCTGTGGCAACAGATTTAATCCACCACACTCGGTATTAAAAACTATTGAACATGTCCAAACAAAAGCTAAACTTACCCCCAACCAATCCCCCTGCCTCGAACTCCCCGATGAAGCTTGGGAGCACCCCGGCTTGCTTTCAGAATGCCCGAAATGCAAAGAAAAATTAAAGTTTAACCCATTTATTGCAGGAGTAGAGGATTATTGATTATGAGAAAAGATTATCATATAGAACTCGCTAACTACTTCCAAACGAAACCCCTTTATTTGGATGGAGAAGAATTTAAAAAGCCCAATGTAAGGAAGTTAGTAGAGCAGTCATGGCAGCCAGACACTTACCCCCTATAACAATCGTCCCCCTTTGTCATCCTATAACCGTATATTCAAATTAGCGAGGCAAACTATATGTATATAAATATAAAATCTAACATTTTCCGTGCCATATACGCTTTTGCATATAAATATGCATATATATATGCAATATTATATTTAATTGCATATAATGGAACATATATCAGAATTTGTAAAAAAATCGCCGTAAACAGACAAATCTTACACAGGAAGAGTTCGCCCAGCGAGCCGGGGTTGCCCTCACAGTAATAAGAAAAATTGAACAGGGGAAAACTAATCTTAATATGGATAAAGTAAACCTGGTACTACGAATGTTTGGCCATGAACTGGCAGCTGTTAGTAGTAAAGAATTAAGAGATATATAAGTAAAACATGAGAAGAGCAAAAATATATTATAATGATGTTGTAGCTGGAATATTGTCTGAAACAGACGATGGAGAGTATACTTTTGAGTATAATGATGATTACATCAAAATTTATGCTGATAAGCCTATTACGCTTACTATGCCAGTATCTGACAAACTATTTAAAGACAACAGATTGTTTGCCTTTTTTGAAGGATTGATCCCCGAAGGTTGGCTATTAGATATAGCCACTAAAAACTGGAAGATAAACCCCAACGACCGTATGGGACTACTACTTGCATGCTGCAGTAACTGCATCGGGGCAGTAAGTGTTATACCAATACCTGAAAACGATGACTAACAAATGTTTATATTGCTATAAAGAGCTAGGTGGTGATGCTGATTTTCATACGAAATGCAGTATGGAGTTTTTCGGAACAAAAGAAGCTCCCAAGTTGCCTTATTCATTGGATCAAATGTCGGAGCTTGCTAAAAATGTAGTGGAGCGTAGCATATCCGCGCCAGGAGTTCAGGCAAAATTATCAATGTCATTGATTAAAGAAGCACAGCAGAAAAACAACAGGTTAACTGTAGTTGGTGCCCTGGGTGGAAATTATATTTTCAAACCTCCGAATAATGATTTTCCTGAGATGCCACAAAATGAGCATGCGACCATGAGGATTGCTGAAGCCATGGGAATAAGAGTTGTGCCATCAAGCCTTATAAGATTACAATCAGGTGAACTATCATATATAACCAAAAGAATAGATCGTACTCTGGAAGGCAGCAAAATACATATGCTCGATATGTTCCAGCATACAGAAGCATACGATAAGTACAAGAGTTCAATGGAAAAAGTTGGTAAGGCAATATCAAAGTATTCTGATAATACACTTTTAGACTTACTTTACTTTTTTGAATTGTCAGTATTTAGTTTTCTCATAGGGAACAATGATATGCACCTAAAAAACTTCTCCCTGATAAACACAAATTTCGGATGGGCATTATCACCTTCCTCTGATTTACTCAATGTTGCAATACTAAATCCTGAAGATAAAGAAGAACTTGCCTTGCCCATAAACGGCAAGAAAAAGAAATTATAACGAGAACAATTTGAATACTTATGAACAACTTTGGGCCTAACACAAAAACAAATAACAGGTGTTTTTGAAAGATACAATGGTAATTGGAATACTTTAGTGAGTATTATAGATCGATCCTTTCTTTCAATAGAGATGAAGTCAAATTACCTTATCGTTGCAAAGAACCGTTTTAACGCATTTTTTGTTTGAGAAGTACATATTTTATTCTGTGAAACTAAAATCTCAATAACGCAGTGCATTTAAATTTGTAAGCTGAATCCCGACATGTAGCTAACGCGGATGCATTTCTAGAGACCCCTTTACACGTTAATCCAAGATTGCAGCTCGTTCCAATAATAAGTATTCATTGAATAGAGACTGTTTAATTAAGTGTGTCAAATTTGAATTTTAATAAGTTTATAAATTTGACATATGAAAAAAGAAGATTCATTCAATTTTGAAGAGTTTGAGAAAGAAGCCTTGGAAAAGCTGAAGCAAGGCAAACCTTTGTCTGGTAGTGATGGTATCTTTACACCATTGATTAAAAGGTTATTAGAATCCAGTCTTGAAGGTGAACTTGATTCTCATTTGGAATTAGACGAAAGTCCAAATCGCAGAAATGGTAAAATAGGCAAGAGTTTAAAGACTAGCCTAGGAGCGGTTGATATTTACACGCCAAGAGATCGAAACAGTAGTTTTGAGCCTCAGATAGTAAAGAAACGTCAACGAGTTTTAAATGAAGAAATTGATCGGAAAATTATATCAATGTATGGTTTAGGTTTGAGTTACCGTGATATCCGTAAACATTTACATGAGATGTATGGTTTAGAAACATCTGAATCTACCATTACAGCAGTTACAGATCGTGTGATTGAGGATGTTAGATCTTGGCAACAACGACCTTTAGAATCTATTTATCCTGTTGTTTGGTTAGATGCAATACATTTTAAAGTTAAGCATGAAAACAAGATTGTCAGCAAAGCTGTTTATTGTGTAATTGGAGTAAACATAGAAGGTTACAAGGATATTCTTGGAATGTATCTTGGACGTTCTGAAGGGGCAAGCTTTTGGTTAAATGTATTGTCTGATTTACGTTCGCGTGGCATTGAAGATATTTTTATTGCATGTATTGATAATCTTAAAGGTTTTGCTGAGGCAATTGAGTCAAGTTTTCCTGAAACTGATGTCCAATTATGTGTGGTTCACCAGGTACGCAATACGATGCGCTTTGTACCTTATAAAAATAGCAGAGCTGTAATTAGGGATATGAAAGAGATCTATAAGGCGCCCAATAAAGAGGCGTCAAAACAGGCTCTTGATAAGTTCTGTTCCAAATGGGAGTCTAAATATCCATATACCACAAAAAGCTGGCAAACAAACTGGGAAAGACTAACAAACTTTTATAGTTATCCTCCTGAAATTAGAAGACTAATATACACTACGAATGTTATTGAGAACTTCCATGGGAGATTAAGAAAAGTAACAAAAACCAAGCGTTTGTTCTCCTCTGATATGGCATTAATGAAGCTATTGTTCTTGGTTCAAAAACAATTTGTTCAGGACAACTGGCAAACACCCATGTTTAATTGGAGAACTATACAATCACAATTATATATTATATTTGATGAAAGATTTAGAAGATAGAGTTTTTCTTTTCCAAAACCCTATTGATCTTATGAGGGTATTGAAAAAGAAAAATTATGAGATGACACAGTTAATTGAACAGACCCATTGAATATAAAGAAGTCTTAATCCCTAGCTAAGTAACATAATATGAGTTATAGTACAAACGCTCAAAAAGCCTGCCTCAACCGGCTTATGCACTATAACAATATTATGTAAAATAGCCCGCTGACCCACCTCAACCGGCCTACGCTGATCCTGCAAAAAAACATCCCACCGCTCGCAGCGCCATACCTAATATGTTTTTATTGCTTTCACACAACAGCTCACTTCTCCGCCTTACTCCTCATGGCAACACCTCATTCCGCCCTCCCGCAAGCCTTTCCATCGTCTCGCCTATGGCGAGACTCCCCTTACTCCATTCCGGTATTGCCATTCGTCATAAGCCAAGCCGTTCGCTCCATATCAATCACAATCAAATTTCCAAGACTACCCATTTTAATCCAATTATTTAAAAAATGTGACGATTGTGACGCTTCAAAAACCAATATTTCATGCCAAATGAAAACAATTAATAATCTAAACTAGTGGTAAACCGGACTTCTGAAAATATAGTACGAATCCAATATTTTGCAAAAAAGTGTGACGGAACGATGAATTTCTTATTTATAGTTTCAGTCATTATATGTATCAGTATAACAGATATATAGCTATGTGAATTAGTGATTTATTTGTGATGCTGTGACGAAGTGACGCAAGAAAAAAAAGAATATTGCCCCCCTATGCCACCTTCATGGTTCAATCATCAAAACGAAAAAATTGTCATAATCCATAAATTGCAGGTTCGTGCCTCACCCTGCAAATTATTCCAATATTAATTGATTCAGACCGAATGAAAAATAGGTATGAGTATGTCTGGGTAATAATAAAATCCCAATGAAATAAATAGTTTAAAAAAACTAATCGTAAAAATAGCTTATTTAAACTATTTGCCACCTAACAATTTTATCATTTCCCAACCATACACATACTCCAACCCCATAGCTCCCCCACCAATAACCCTGACCATACCCCCTTGACAATACTCTCTCATTTTAGTAACTTTACAAATTCCTAACACAAACTCAATCATTATGAAAAAGATAGTCTTAATATTCCCAATCTTTTTCTTTTCAGCATTTCTAACTGCACAGTCAGATATCATCTACCCAACAAAAAGCAAAAAAGTTATAAGAAATTGTAGAATCACACAAGTGAAAAATATCAGCATGGTATATTATACTAAACACTTAATCTCTGATTCAGTTGAAGCATATGCAATAACAAAAGATGGTAATTATATCACTTTAAGATTAGACAAAAAAAATCTATATTATAACAATATTGATTTTGAAAATGGTTCTTATTCGTATAAAGGTCATGATTATAGATACTATGAACGTAAATACAAAAAAGCTTTAGCACCATTTATTGCAGGCACCATATTGGCTCCTATTGGAGCTACTTTATTAATCTTAGGGGTAAATAGCAAATTCGAACGAGGAGACCCTACTAGAATATTAATGGTGGCACCAGGATATATTATAACTAATGTTGGTATATCATTATTAATATATTGGGGTATTAAATCTTTTAATAATAAGCAAGCTATGAACAGAATAAGAAATTACTCAAACCTTACTTTTGGACCAACAAATAATGGGGTTGGTTTGGTTCTTAACTTTTAACACTAAGTAAGAATCACTTTCTGCTCCGCCACAAAAACCCCAACCACCACCACCGAATAGAATGTCATTTCACTCTATTGTTCCATTCTAAAACCATATAATTCTTGCAAAACTTCATAGTATGTGACAAAACTGTGACGAAACAGATTTTTTTGACGTTTCAACTTTATATATCATAACAACAGATATTATGTTAGTTAAGGATTATTACATATCAAATCTGTGACGATTGTGACACATAAAAACAAAACTTTATTTACGCCCCTCTTTAAAGCTTTATTAAACTCTTTAATATATAGATCCTTAATAAATCATTTACAGTATTTTATTTTTATAGCATCACTTTCAAAAAATCCCGATCTACACAATTTACTTCTTTTTGCATTAAGCAAACTAGTGCAAAGCATTGAAAAAGTCTACATAAAACATTAATAAACAGGGTTTTATTTTGTTTTTCTTATGACAGGTTGTACTTTAGTTGTGAGTTTGATTTCAGACAGTATATCGTTCATAACAAATCCGTATCAAGTCCGTATCAAGCTCGCTTAAATGAACTAATTTCTAATTAAAAAAATATTATCATGGCAATAGTACAAAATCCGATTACAGGCAGAACCAAGAAAAAATTTGGAACTGCAGTTTTTTCAAAGCAATTTGGAAAAAATACCATGCGTACAAAACCAATGGATGTTAAAAACCCTAAAACCGTAGGACAAGTTAAACAGCGAACCAAATTTAGTACAGTGGTTGAGCTTGTTCGTCAGGTACTCCCGTTAATTAACGAAGTTTATGCAGGTAGTCTCAAAAAAATGTCACCTTTTAACAAGGTTACAAGTATTAATGTTAAAAATGCTTTTATAGGTGATCCTCCTGTACTTGATCATACTAAGATTGTATTGTGTCATTTTGAAGGCAGTACTGTAAGTAGTGTATTACTCACAGGTCAGCCTGATCAGGTGATGGATATAACATGGGACCCGGACACCTATGAACAGGAAGAGTTAGATACTCCTCTGACATTTGTGTTGTTCAACTGTACTTCCAACCTTGGCATCATTTTCCGTGATGTTGCTCTGCGTAGTGCAGGTGCAGCCTCTGTAACATTACCACCAACTTGGGTGGGTGATATGACTTCACTACATATCGTAACTACAGATGTTAACCGGAAAGTCAAGCAGGATTACATGAAACTTATCAAGTTCAAAGCCGGTGCTGATCCATCTAGCGTGGTTCTTTAATTTTAAATTTTATAATGATGAGTCCCTGGCGTAAGCTGGGGGCTTTTTTTAAACAAAAATATTATGTCCAACTTCCACAAAAATCAATTCTCAGGCTTCTTCGAAGACTCCAACGGGAATAAAAGCAGTACCCGTCTTAAAACGTTTCTTGCTGCAATTACAGCATTTATAATTGCTTTAGCTACTGTTTTTATTAGCGGTGTTTCTTTAGTTGAAAGCCTTCCGGTAATAATAGCACTTCTTGCATTCTCAGCAGGGGAGAAGTCATTCCAATATTTCATCGATTCAAAATTCAAATTAAACAATCATGAGTAATTCAGAATCCAAATTCGTAAACTGGTTTGCTAGTATCGCTGCTGCTTTAATTGTTGCTTCGATAATCAGCATAATAGGTATGTATCGCACAGCTGCAATTGTTTCACAAAAAGTTGAAGGAAACGAAAAAAGCATCATCGAAACAAGACTCTACCACGAGAAAGATGTACAGTTAATTCGTAATAACATCAAGGAAATCAGATCAGATCAAAAAGTAATAAAGACTGATATAAAGCAAATCTTAAAAGAAATCAAATAATATCTAAATATTACTACAATGAAACTATCAATCCACCAACAGATATTTGCACAAAATATAGGCTTACTAATTATCAAAGCTAACACACTTGGTGTTAACCTTACCTTTGGTGAAGCTTATCGAACAATGGAGCAACAAGATCTCTATTACTACGGCAAAAGTGTTCGGTTTGAAGATTATCACCTGGAACTCATCTCAGCCCAAAAGCGCAGTAATACTCTTAATAGTTATCATCTTAAACGATTAGCAGTAGATTTTAATTTCTTTATCAATGGTAAGTTAACTTACTCTCATCCCCTGATAAAGCAACTTGGTATGTATTGGGAGAAGCTCGATCCGTTAAATCGCTGGGGAGGTAATTTCAAGGATTTTTATGATGCTCCACATTTTGAAAGGAGTGTAGCATGAAGTCTGCTTCTTACATAATAATAATTGTTCTACTTGCTATTATCTTCTTACAAAGAGAATGCAATACTTCAATTGATAATACTGATTGTAATAATACTGTTGAGGTGGTAATTGACACAATTCATGATACAGTGGAAATTCTTTCAGTTCAATATGTTCCCAGCATATCATATATTGATACTGGTTCTGTTTTATGGAAGTATCATACAATAGATACTGCTTTAATCCTATCTGATTACTTTTCAAAATACTACTATCAGGATACAATTCTAAACGATACATTTGGATTAATAATCCTAAGAGATACCATAACCCAAAACAAAATATCCTACCGTAATCCACACATAAGCATATATCCTCGTTTAATCAAACAAACAACCATACTCCAACAAAGTAATCATCCCAGGGCAAAAGTATTCTTAGGGTTTGGTTTAGGAGGTAATATGAATCATTTTTCTCTATCACCATCCCTTATGTTAATTACAAAAAAAGAAACAGCATATTCCCTCTCCTACGATTTATTCAATCAGGATATATATTTTACAATGTATTGGAAAATCAGACTAAGGAAATAGTATTGTTAGTTTGTTTCTTTTTATAATTACCACCTATTTCAGTCTCAATCCCATTGCCCTAGCTTAGCAAAAATATTACCTCATTCAGCAAAGTCAAGGATATATAAACAGCGTCAGGGCTTACGCAATAGTCCACCTAATTTCCGCTGTCCTTGCCTTTACTTCTTTCGCAACATAAAAAGATGGCTAAGCAGGTCATGCGATTTTTGTGCCAAAGCAATAAAAATCTAAGGAAAATATCAATAAAAAAAAAAGAGGCCGCTCATTATGTAAGCAGCCTTTGGATTTATTATGATTAGGCGGTTTTATACTTATCATGAATTTTCATCATATCCTTACTGATGAGATCATCCACAACTCGGGCATATTTCTTTGTCATATTAATACTTGAGTGACCAAGCATTTTTGAAACTACTTCAATTGATATATGATTAGATAGTGTTACTGTAGTAGCAAAAGTGTGCCTGGCAGTGTGTGTGCTTAGTTTTTTATCAATACCACATAAATCAGCTATCTCTTTTAAATAAGCATTCATTTTCTGATTTGTTAGTACAGGAAGAATACGGTCGGTCTTAATACAAACCAGATGGTTTTTATATTTATCCATAATATTGAGAGCTGGTTCAAGAATTGGGATATTACACCAGTTTTTAGTTTTTTGTCTTCTCTTTTTTATCCATAATTTGCCATTTATATCCTCAATATCTGAATATGATAAGCTTTTAACATCAACAAAGGCTAATCCTGTAAAGCAACAAAAGAGATAAACATCTTTAACCTGTTGTAATCTTTCAATGGTGAAATGCTTCTTCATTACTTTATTGAGTTCTTCTTCAGAAAGAAAATCCATGTCAACATCGTTATAATGTAATTTAAGATTTGCAAAAGGATTAACTTTCATCCACCCGTTAGATAATGCAATTCTAATTATCTTTTTAAAATTTCGGAGATACTTGGTAGTAGTATTGTGACAACAATTGCATTCTGTTTTTAAATAATGCTCCAAGTCACGTATAAATATTGGAGATACTTCTTTAAGTGATAAATCTTTCTTTTTGTATTTACGTTGAATAAATACCTTTACATGTCTGTAGCATGCTTCGTATCTTTTCCATGTACCTTTTGCAAAATCAATTCCTATTAGGCTTTTAAGCCAGTCGTTATGTTCCTGGAATACACTTAGAATTGTCTTTGGATCTTCTTCAATGCCAAGATAGGCATTTTTTAAAGCTAAGGCAGTCAATTCCTTTCCGTCTTCCTTAATTTCAGATTTGTGCTGGTAGAGCTTTGTTTTTACTAAATCTAATGATGTGTTAAATCTTTTTGCCTCAGCTGAAGATCCTTTAATACAACCTTTGTCTTTGTTCCATAGATTCTCATCGATACTTTTCTGTAATGCAAATTCGGACCTTAGGCCATTGACAGTAAGTCGTGCATAGATAGGGGAAGTGCCGTCTTTTAACTTTTTAGTCCGCTTAATATAAAACAGGACTGTAAATGTTGCTCTTTTCATAGTATAAATTATGTTACAAAATTATTTATAATATGCAAAAGAACAAAATGCAAAGTGCTGCAAATCAATGAATAATGTACAGTATAGGTGGCATTTCTTGTGATTTTTTTAGTCCACCTGTTAAATCACTGTGGTTATGCATTTTATTGCATTTAATTACTTTCCTTAAAAAAGAAAACCACCATAAAGTCAGTGCTTTACGGTGGTTTGCTGTATTTTGCTTCTAAAAAAGTAGTCCGTACGGGATTCGAACCCGTGTTACCAGGATGAAAACCTGGGGGCCTGACCTGGCTAGCCGAACGGACCATTTTGTTTTTAGAGGTGCAAAAATAATAAATTATTTAATCGAACAACTTTTTTGTAATAAAATAATAATTTTTTTATTACATCTAATAATTACATTTCTCCATCACTATCAGCCTGGAATTTATAACCAAGTCTCTTTCCTGTTTTTACCGAAATAGAATCTAGTGTACTCTTGATATCATTAACGGTTACAAATTTAGCAATATCATAATGGGGAGTAAGCAAATCAAAATTTATGGTATATTTAATTGCAGCTTTAATTATAGTTTCAGTTGATTTCTTGTCAATTTTATTTTTCCCAAAATTATTGTACAGAAAACCTAGCTCTCGCTTACCTTCGATAAAATAATGCCCTTCTTTATTAATAAAAATCCTTCCAATTAGGTAACCTATATCGTTAACCCTGTTGTATTTAAACGAATCAGCAATGAAATTGTATATATTTATTATACCACAATAGGAGCGGGTTGCTTCTTCTTTAACGTAAGGAGTACGCATAACCTCATGATCTCTGGGAAATTCGAAAACATTAGTATGCATCATAAATAATAGTACATCACCACCAAATTTAAGATCGAGTTCAAATTCATTTATATTACTTACCTCAAAAGTTGTAGACGAATCGTTCTTGTCGCTGGCATGGTATTCTTTATGTTCTTTTGCCAAGTTACCAATAACTTCTTTTAGAAGATTAAAGGAATTTAATGTATTGTTATATACTGTGTTTTTAAGTGTGGATTTTTCATGGATCATATTAAACAATCCTTCAGTATCTTTTGAAATTTTCATCATTGAATATTTTTATTCAAATGTAAATGAGAGTAAGAATATTTTTGATCTTAACTGATCAATACTACCGGAGTATAGGTTATCTTCTTTAAGAACCAGATTCCTGAATCCATATCCCATTTTTGCCTCCACTCCAAATTTGAAATAAGTTGTGTAAAATTCAATACCTGCTCCTGCTTCTAAGGAAAAATCATTTCTATGCAATTTTACAGTTGTGTTTCCCGTATTACCCTTGCCTTTTTTTTGTGATGCTAAGTCGAGGGAATATTTCATCCCTCCAAGCACATATGCTCTAAAGTTATTTAATCTTCTCGATTTATACCTAAATTCCAGTGGTATTTCAACAATTGTTGATGAAATACTTTTTTGAATATCAACAAAAAGGGTGTCACCATTTCTGTATCTTAATATTGTGAAATTAAGCATCCTCTCACCAAATGATAAAGCCGGTATAAACCTCATATCAGTATATCTACCTAGCCTTAAATTGGCTAGAATCCCAACCGAAAATCCCGGTGATGGAGTAGATGTAACACCGTAAACAAAAAGCGAATCACCAAAAACATCAGGCGATTGTTCAGTAGTCCATTTAATATTTGGTAAATTATCAACCGGTTGCACCGAAAACAACATGTGGTTAATTCCAAGTATAAAGCCAAAATGGTATGGATCTTCGTCGTAGGTTGGTAGATTTAATACTTTTCTTTTCTGAGCATTAGAGCTTATGGATGCAATAAGCATGACCAATAAAAAAGCAGAAAATATGATAGATTTTTTACTCAAGGTTTAATTTTTATAGTAAACGTGTTAAATGCCTAGTTAGTATTACGATATTTAATTAAATATAATATCTGATAAACTAAAAACGGGCGCAAATTTAGTAAAATAGTGAAACATTATTTTGAAGCAGAATACAAAGTTGCAATACCCATGGTAAGCCTATTTTGCCTGGTGTTTACAAATCCCGCCTTTTCCAGCTCAGTTAAAAATGCTTTGTCTTCTGCAAAACCCTGCACTGATTCAGGTAAATACGTATATGCGGCACTGCTTTTTGAAACCATCTTCCCCATCACCGGAAGTATAAATCTAGAATAGAAGTTGTATAATTGTTTGAAAGGGAATGCTTTTGGTTTTGAGAATTCGAGTATTGCAACAATACCGCCTTTGTCGAGTACTCTATGCATTTCCTTCAGTCCCTTTTGCAATGTTTCAAAATTCCTTACCCCAAAGGCAACAGTTACTGCATCAAAACTATTATCATCAAATTCCAGATTCTCCGCATCCCCTTCTTTTAATTCAATAATATTATCAAGATTTTTGTTTATTATTTTTACTCTACCAATTTCAAGCATCTCAACAGCGATGTCGATACCTACAATATTTTCAGGCTTTAATTTGGATAACTCAATTGCTAAATCGCCCGTACCTGTTGCTATATCCAGTATTCGTTTATGCTTTTTATTAGCAAGCAGTTTTCGAACTTTTTTTCTCCACCTAATATCAATTCCTGCTGATAAAAAGTGATTTAAGAAGTCGTATTTATGAGCAATGTCGTTAAACATTATTCTTACTTTCTCTTTTTCAGGCTTGTGAGTATGCGTTAAATGATTGCTCATTATTTTGTTTTAGTAGAATTTAAGCTTGTTGTTGGTTTTTTAGGATCGGGCAAGGAGTCGATTTACTTCCTCAAGTAATTTTGATTTTTTTACAGATACCACCCCTACATATTCGCAAACGAGGCCTCCGGCAAGATTTGAAATTGCAGCCATTATTGGAGGATCAATATCCTGCGCAACACATAAGGCTGCTACACTAATAACAGTGTCACCTGCTCCCGACACATCAGCTATATTACGCAGGTGCGCTGGTATAAGCCTGGATTCGTAACCCCCATCTATTCTCCAACTAATGAAAACTCCTTTATCGCTCAATGTGTTTAAAATGATGCTGGCATTTAGTTTATCCTGTAATTTTGCAACAGCGAGTTCAATTTCAACATCATTATTTACATCAAAATCGATATTTAAACCTTCTTTTATTTCTTTCAAATTTGGCTTAAATAAAGTTGCATTCTTGTAGTTTAGGAAGTTTAGTTTCTTTGGATCTACAACAACGGGGATATTATTTAGAATGGATTTATTAATAACCTTTTCGATTAGTGGTTGCGAGATAACTCCCTTATCATAATCCTGAAAAACAATTACGTCTATATTATTTTCATCAATTAGTTTTTCTATTCTTTCCCATAATTGGATGTGTTGATCATCAGTAAGCATTGAAGTTGTTTCTTCATCAACACGTAATAATTGTGTGTTATTTCCAATTACTCTAAATTTTGTAGTTGTAATTCTATCGATGCACTGAATAATTCCGTCAACAGGCATTCCTTCTTTTTTTAGAAGTGCAGTAAAATCATTACCTCGTTGGTCGTTGCCAATTACCGAGCAGAGTATTGGAGTAGCTCCCAGAGCTTTGAGATTTAATCCCACATTTGCAGCCCCACCGAGTCTGTTTTCACGCTTTTTTACTTCTACAATGGGTACCGGTGCCTCAGGTGAAACCCTGTTTACTATTCCCCAAATATATGAATCAACCATCACATCTCCAATTACAAGAGCTTTAAGGTTGTTAAATTCTGAAAATAGCTTCGATATAGTCTCAGTAGATATCATTGAAATATTAATTTAATGGTAGGCAAAAATAAGTATTTGTTGATGTTTATTTTATTTTTACGGATAGTTTTTAAAAATACTCATATCATGTTGTTCATGTTAATTGCTCGTCGATGGTTTTTTATCATCGTTTTATTTTTCACAAATAGTATTGTACTCGGACAGTATTTGGAAATTGTTGATGGTGTGAATATCACAAATATGATAGGAGATGAATTATCACCCAAGTGGTCATATGACAGTAAGAGCCTGTTATTTCAATCAAATGTAAATGGAAATAGCAACCTTTTTATTTATCAATTCGATAAGGATACTACGCTTTACCTGAGTGATTCATCATTTAACTTCAGAAATCCGGTATGGCATCCTGATGGCGACAAAATTATATTCGATTCGGATACGAAAGGTGCTGATTATTTGTATGTGCTCGAATTAAAAACAAATAAAGTTAAGCCTCTGTTTGATAGAGTATTAAACTGTAAAAATCCCGTCTTTTCAAATTCTTCCCGTCAGGTTTATTTTACCGGATTAGACGTATTAACTAACCAATGGGAAGTTTATAGTTATGATTTTATTTATGATAATCTTAACAAATTAACCGATTCCAAGCTTGGTGTAAGTGACCCCGACATAAACTCAAATGGTAAACTAATTGTTTATGGTGTATCAAATCCATTTTCAGAATCCAAGAAACTGGAAATTATTAATTGGTATGGCGACAAGGTTATGTTATTTGATGATTTTAATGCGAGGGATGCATCATGGGGACCACTCGGACTTAAAGTGTTTTTTGTTTCGAGTATGGATGGAGAAAAAAATGAAGTCTACAGTATTTGGAAAGATGGGAGTCATCTTGAGAGGTTAACAAACAATAATGTTGGTGAGGCAAATCCTGTAGTGTCTCCTGATGGCTCTAAGATCGCAATATCCGTTCAAACTGAACAAGGATGGGATATTTTTATATTTCCATTTGATGAATATTAACTATTAACGTATAACTATTAACGTATAACTATTAACTTATAACCGATATCACTAAATGGCATCGTTAATATTGCTATTTTTGCAAATCATTAAAAATAAGAGATATGGCACAGCAACAAGAATTTGATTTAAAGAAAATATTACCACTGGGTATAGTGGTAGCGGCAGTAGTATTTATTATAATCTTCTGGAGTAGTATGACTGTTACAATAGAGGCCGGTCATGCTGGTGTAAAGTTTAAAAAGTTTAGTGGTGGTATTGATACAACCCAGACATATGGAGAAGGTTTTCATTTTATGGCACCATGGAACGACATGGTAATTTATGAAACCCGTCAGCAGGAAATTGCTGAAGATATGAATGTGCTTTCTTCCAACGGACTTGAAATTAAAGCAGATGTATCAGCATGGTACAAACCAGAATACAAAAATATTGGATATTTACATGCTAATATTGGTAAAGATTATTTACGCAGAGTGGTTATTCCTGCATTACGTTCTTCGGCCCGAAGTGTAATTGGTCGTTATACTCCTGAACAAATTTATTCAACAAAAAGAGATGCTATCCAGGATGAGATTTTTGAGGAAGCAAAAAATATCCTTGACGAAAAATATGTTGATCTTACTCAGATATTAATTCGTTCTATTGTACTACCATCAACTATCAAGGCAGCTATTGAAGGAAAGTTAAAGCAAGAGCAGGAGTCTCTGGAATATGAATTTAAAATACAAAAGGCTGAAAAAGAAGCACAACGTCAAATAATTGATGCAGAGGGTAAAGCAGAAGCAAATAGAATATTAAATGCCAGCTTAACAAGCAATATACTTCGTGAGAAAGGTATAAGTGCAACTCTTAAACTTGCAGAATCAAATAATACTAAAATTGTGGTTATTGGTAATGCAGATGGCGGAATGCCATTGATTTTAGGTGATATCAAGTAACTTGATTTGATTTAAAGATTGCTTGAACAAAAAACCCTGACTGATATAATAATCAGCCAGGGTTTTTTTATTGAAAATTTTCTCAATTATATACTGTCGTTGATTATAGTAGTTTCAGGTCATTAAGACATGATTTAATGATCTCAAAGGTATTCTCAATATCATTATCTAAACCAACAGAGAATCTAACCAATCCTTGCGAAAGTCCCATCTCTGCTTGAATCTCAATAGGAACTTCGGAAGATGTGCTTCTTCCTGAATTTGAAAATAGAGTTTTAAAATAACCCAAACTTACAGCGTGATATCCTACGCCTCTTTCCTGCATCATCTCCATAAATGGTGTTGCCCTCTCGGCAGTTTCAAGATCAATTGCGATAATACCGCTATAGCCAAAACCATCATTCATCATGCTATTCATAAGCTCATGTTGTGGGTGGTCAGGCATACCGGGGTAGTTACACTTAAGACCAATTTCTTTAAATTTATGAGCAAGATACAAGGCATTTTTACCGTGCTGTACCATTCTTATATGTAAGGTGGCCAGGTTTTTAAGGATAGATGATGAACGGAGAGGATCAAGCACCGGTCCAAGTAACATGGCAGTACCATCATTTACATTGCTAATATCGTTGATGAATTCTTCAGATGCACATATCGCGCCGGCAACACAATCATTTTTCCCATTTATAAATTTTGTCATACTATATACAACAATATCTGCTCCAAGCTTAAAAGGGCTTATTATCATTGGTGTGAATGTATTGTCAACAAGTACTTTTATGCCGTGTTCGTGAGCAATTTTGGAGATCGCAGGGATATCACTAACCTGAAGCATTGGGTTAGTTAAACTTTCTGTATATATTACTTTTGTATTTGGTTTAATAGCATTTTTAATACTCTCATGATCAGAAATATTAACAAAAGTTACTTCGATATTAAACTTTTTAACATAGTTTTTTAAAAATGCAAAAGTGCCGCCATAGGTTGTTACACTGGTTATAATATGGTCGCCGGCATTACAAATTTGAAGAATTGCAGTTGTAATTGCAGCCATTCCCGATGCAGTAACCCATGCAGCTTCTGTACCTTCAATAACTGCTAAGGCATCCGACAAATATTTGTTTGATGGATTCCAATGACGAGAATATAGAAAACATCCTTTTGCTTCACCATGAAAGGCATCAATCATAACATTTTCATGCATAAATGTGTATGTTGCGGAGTCGGTGATTGATGGGTTAACATCACCGAATTCACCGAATTGCTCAATTCGTTGAAGTGCTGTTGCTGGATCGTATTTTTTTGACATGATTATTATATTTAATTAAGCTACAAAAGTAATAAACAAACACTCTAACTATATCAGAATGCTTCTAAATTGTACCTGACATTCCTTTGGCATTTAACCGGCTGAAGGTTGCAGGATTTTAGCCTTAACCAGATAATTAAAAAAGCACCGTTTCAATTATTGAAACAGTGCTTTTTTAATTAATATTGACAGGATTTATTTAACAATAATACGTTTTACTTTCCCGTATTCTGTATTCCCAAATCTTACAATATATGCGCCTGGTTTGGCATAGGACATATCCAGATTGTAAATGTATTTTCCATTAACATTTTCTACTCTGTTTTCTACTAATTTCTGTCCCAGGATATTATGAAGATTGATTATAAGAGTTTCATTAACCTCATCAGAGTTAAGGGAGATTTCAAACTGGTTATTGGCAAATGTTTTAACTACCAATTCGGTTTCCTGAAGCGGGATTTCATCAGTGCCTACCCACTGAACAAGCTCAGCAACATAATCCTCAGTCTCTCCATACATTGACCCTTCGCAAGCATTAACAGGAACAGAATCGTTATAATTTGATTTCGCCCTCAGGATATGCTCTCCTAATATAACACCATAAGGAATTACTAAAGGAATTGTTTCAGTATAAACTCCCGCAACGGTGTCACCTTCTGCAATGATGTAATTATTAACAACAACTTCATCTTCTTCAAATACAAAATTATCGTTAAAATCGATCCATACAACTACATATTGGCTTCCAAAATGTGTAGTGATTGTCAAATCATTAGTTGTATTGTTTCCAAGTTCGGTTGATAGGTCAGTATAGTCTCCATAACCGTCAACTGAGCAATCTGTCACATTATCAATAGTCCCTAGTATGAATTGGTAAAAACCATGTCCATCGGTACATGATGAAAATGGCTGACACAATGTATTTTCAATAACGGTAGTTGTTGTATCATTGTTAAGGTCATAGTCGTCAGTTAATGTTGTATATACAGTTAAGTTGTAATCTCCAAGTGAAGATAAATTTACAGTTTCTTCAAACGTATAGCTGGTAGGGAATTGAAAGATAACCGGTCCAGGAACCTGCTCAGTGTGAACATAGTCATCCAGATTAAAAGTCACATCAAAATTGGTTTGAGGTTCAGCACCAAAATTTGAAATAGTAACCTTTATTACTTCTTCATCACTTAACCCGGTACCTGATATGGGAGTGATAATGGATGAAACTCCAATATCAGTAGGTGCCCTGTACGTTACAGATTTAAAAGTAGTATCATTTAGCATGTTTTCATCTGCATCCATGCTTGAGTATGATACTATTTCATAGGTTTGTCCAATAACACCAAGGTTTGCAGTTTGGGCAAAAGTATATTGATATGTTTGATTTGTTGCAATTGGTACAGTAACAATCTCACTAACTATGTCGCCATCATCAACCTGGTAATTTACGGGAATGTTTACTAAAGTATCTAAACCATAATTACGGAGCGTAATTGTAATTTCTTCATCTTCTGATAGTGTTCCTGATGACGGTGAATTAATACTAATTAATCCAATATCTCTCATTATATCAACCGAAATCTGGAATACTCCAACAACATCTTTTCTTCCACCATTAAAATATTCAGCAATATGCCAGAAAGTTTTATCATCAGTAGGATCCAACGTAAGGTGAACATAATCTGCTAATCTGTTCGATCCATTACTTGATGTACTTTGAGCGATTAGGGTTTCATCAATCGTCATTTCTCCGAGAGGATCATTAGCATATCGTCCTGTGTAATATATAGCAACTCTTTCAGAATTACTACAAGTAGTGTAACCCATCCCAATATTTCCAAATCCATCCATCGCCATACTTCCAGAAAAGGCATATTTGTTATTATATGGAGATGTATATGTTCCTTCCTGATAGATTGTCCATGGGTCGCCATCATTATCCTGGCGTAATTCATACCAACGAATACCAGCTAATTCTCCCGCACCTTCTGCGTCTACAACAAAATTGAATATTGCTGAATTGTATGTTGGAAATCTTCTATATTGTGCCTGGTTCATTATAGTTGCTTGAAGTACATCCTGATCAGGACCACCGGGTTGAGGTGCATTAGAAAATGAACCACCATCGAAAACCGAAACAAATGGTGTGGTTATAATTTCATCTGCAGTTGAAATTGTTGAGCTCGCAGTATTGGTCCAGTCGACATTAACAGTCCATACTTTAAGATGATCTTGTGAAACACCACTCCATGCATCGTCTTGTAAATAAACAATAGAAGCATTTCCAGGAGGTGGAAGTTCACCATCAGTAACATTGAAAAACTGAGGACTATAAAATCCTGAAGTTCTTATACCAGGTAATGCAAAGCTGACAAATTGAGAAGGATTACCTAATAACATTTCCTCACGTTCGATTGCAAATACCTTATTGTTGGCATTTATATTAGCGGTTACATAGTATCCATCCGACCAAATTGAAAACTTTGTGTAATCAGGGAATGCTCCAGTACTGAATCCGGTTGTATAGATATACCAACCATCATTTACAGGATCAGGGCCTTGACAAATGGCAACATTAAAACCGTTTGGGCTATTGTCGAATTCGGTTATAATAAACCTGTCAGCTTCCACATCGTAAAGTACAATTGGATCACCAGTGTTGTTTCCCGGAAACAAAGTACTAAGGGATGCATTATTAGTTAATGGATTTCCTTCTTTGTCAAAAATTCTGAAACTTGTGTTCCATGCTCCTACATAGTGGTTGGGGCCAACAGCACCAGTAGGGTCAGAAGGAGTGTAGCTGCTTGTATTTGCATTAAATACTAATAAAGGTTCGCGACCTGTATGTCTCATTGTTAGATCATGATCCTGAACAAGTGCATCGTTACCCTTTGGTAATCCTTTGCCCGGTACAGTAATGTTGGCTCCTTGTTTTTTTGGATGCCCTGGTCTCATTTCTTCATCAGGGTCAACGCCTATAAAGGTTCCATCTTTAATTTGTTGTGCAATACTGGGAACCAATATAGGTTCAGGTAGCATGCCGTAGTCACTTGCTTTATTAAGATTCTTATCATTATTCTGGGCGAATAACCCAATCGTTAAAATAATAAGAGCAAATGTAATTAACAGTGATAGTTTGTTCATGTTTACGTGTTAACGGTTTATAAATAAGCTAATTATCTTTATAATAGAGCTGATTTTTATGTGGCAAAAATAATACAAATAATTTCTATTACTACTTTGTTAACAACTAATTAAGAATTTATTTATTTCACCCTGACATAATTATTAAAATGCGAAATAATAATAATTACATGATGAGATCACCTCTGCAACCAGATGTTAATTTCTCATATATCATGATGCTTTTTATATTCTCAGATATTTTGATAAATTCGCTTCATTAAACTACTATTTGAGTGAAGCTGTTAGTAAGGAAATATTCAATATTGTATTCGGCATTAATTTTTGTTTTTGTCATTGTAAATGTAATTGGTACTGATTCAATTCGCCGTGTGTTTATTGACGGCGATGGAAGTGGGCATTATGCTTATTTGCCCTCCCTGGTTATATATCATAGTGTTGATTTTGGACAGGTTTTTGAATTTGAAAAACAACAAAGACCACCCGATTATATGGGCCATTATTTCCATAGCCATGGTAATATTTATATTGATAAATATACATCTGGAACAGCGTTGCTTCAATTACCATTTTTCCTATTAGCTTACCTTCTAAGTATAATATTTGGCTTTTCGCCAGATGGATACAATATTATCTTTCAATATGGAATTGCAATTGCAACATTATTTTGGGTTGGTTTGGGTTTACTATACTTTGTAAAACTATTAAGTCTGTATGGTATTGATAAACGTTTGTGTTGGATGATGGCTGGTGTAACTTTGTTTGGCACAAACTTGTTTTTATATACTTTCATACAGCCCTCTTTTTCACATGCTTATTCATTCTCAATTATAACAATCTTATTATATTTTGCGCGAAACATATTTCTAGATTATGAGAAACGTTATGTTATAATAGCATCTTTTTTATTGGGTATAATTGTTCTAATTCGTCCTGCAAATATTTTAATTGTTGCCGCTCTTCCATTTATCGCTGGAACACAACAAAATTTTTATAATTCGATAAGGCAAAAACTATCGAACTACGATTTCATTTTCGCAGTGCTTATCTTTATTCTGGCAATTAGTCCTCAGCTTGTTATCAATTACCTGCAAACCGGAAACCTGATTATTTATGGGTACAAAGATGAAGGATTTTATTTTTCTGATCCTCAAGTTATTAATTTTCTCTTCAGCTATAAAAAGGGATGGCTTATATATACTCCAATATTTCTATTTCTAATTCCAGCAATATTATTTTTGTGGCGTAGATCCAAATATGAATTTCTTACCAACCTGTTTTTTTTAGTATTACTAATTTATATACTATCATCGTGGTGGAACTGGTATTATGGTGATAGTTTTGGCATGAGACCAATGGTTGATTATTATGGACTTTTTATGCTCATAATCGCGTTGTTAATTGCAAAGATTAGATTTAATTGGCTTATAAGTGTTACAACCATTTTAATTTTGCTGTTTACAATATTGAATATTATTCAGTCATATCAATATGCTGTTGGAATTATTCATCCAGATTCAATGACAAAAAAATCCTATTGGTATGTTTTCTTAAAATTAGATAAAGATTACAAAAATATTATTTCTAGTGGCGATGAAACATATTATGGTAGTTTATCCGAAATACCGTTTTTTAGTACACATAATCATATCGAACGTTTTGGTAATGGATGGAATGAAGCAATAAATACCAATAGTGAATTATGGTACTCTGATTCTCTTTCTGTTTTGCAATCGCAAGAGTATATTTATAGTCCATCATTCAGATATTTTATTCAAGATTCGTTAATTGGACTAAAAAACATCTATGTTAGATTTAGTACAAGGTATTTGGAGGAATCAGAAAATGCTGCCATTGGGGCTGTTTTTGTTGTTGATATTTCTGATGGGAGTGGGAATAATATATTTTACAAAGTGTTTAGAATAAAACCGTTACCTGAAAAAACGATAAACACATGGCAAAAGGGGAGCATCGGTTTTAAATTACCTGAAATAATAAGTAATATGGATCAGATTAAGTTTTACATATGGAATGTTGAAAAGCAAACTTATTTACTTGATGACCTTAGTTTAGAGTTTTATATCTATGATACTCGTTAATACTATTTCCCTATAATCCATAATAAATTTGCTTTTTCATCAGTTTTTGGCTATCTTTAGGCGTTGTTATTAACTTTCTAAAATTACTGCTATGGAACTATTACATTACTTCGATCATAGGTTTAATAAGCCTATTCAGCCAACAATCAATACCTTACCTTTTGTTACTATATCTCGAGAAACAGGGTGTGATGCTGTAACAATTACAAAATTGCTTATTAAGAAGCTTAAAACCAGAGGACAAAACTGGAAGTATGTTGACAAGGAAATCCTTAATGCATCTGCAAAAAAACTTAAGCTTGATAAATCGAAAATTGAATATGTATTTGATGCAGCAGAAAAAACTCATGCTGATGAAATATTGTCAGCATTGTCGAGTAGATATTATAAAAGTGATAAAATGGTAAAGAATGCCATAACGGATGTTGTTAAACACATGGCTGGTGAAGGCAATGTTATACTTGTTGGTAGGGGAGGTGCAGCAATTACCTCTAAAATGAAGCTTGGTACGCATATCCGTCTTGCTGCTCCTCTGGCATGGAGAATTGATTCACTGATGTCTCGTAAAAATCAATCTAAAGAAGAAATTAGTTATTTTATTATCAATACTGATAGAAAAAGAAAAAGACTTATGGAAGTATTTAGCGAGGATAAATCGAAAGATATCCCATTCGATATTGTAATAAATTGCGCAAGGTTTTCACAAAATCAAATAGTTGATATTATAATTGATATTATGGAGCGACGAAACTCTATTTGAGAATATGGTTGACTTGAGGGTAGATATTATAATTCATCCGGGAATTTATCTGGTTTTGAAAATTCAACTTTTGTCATAAACTCATCATCCCTCAGGGTTTTTATAAAATTCAATAAATCAATCTTTTCAGATGGGGTAAGCTGAATACCACCAGCAATTATATGGTGCATAAGTGGATCAATGTACGGCGTCATGTTAAGTTCATGAGAATAGAAATTAATAACATCTTCAAGTGTCGTAAATCGTCCATCATGCATAAATGGTCCCTGAACTTCAATATTTCTTAATGTTGTTGCTTTATAAGCACCGCGATCCATTGGATCTTGGGTGATCGAGTATCGATCCATTGGATCTAAAAATGCAGTATCTTTTCCATTATTATAAAATAAATGGGTCGTAAACAGTGGGTTGCCCCATCCTCCATGACAATGAAAACAATCTGCCCCTTCTTCAGTAGTAAAAAGAACATAACCGGCAAGTTCCGATTGAGTTAACTGCTCTTCTCCTCGCATGTACTTATCAAATTTTGAGTTTGCCGAGATTAGGGTTCTTATGAATTGGGCAATCGATTTTTCGATATTTTTGAATGTCACATTGCTGCTTCCAAATGCTTTTTCAAAAAGGTTGGGATATCCATTAATCGATTGAAAAAGTTTCTTTATTCGTGTTGTGTCACCGTCAATTTCATCCTTTGCCAATACAGCAAGCCTCACCATATCTTCCAGGTTACGCATTTTTTCAATCGGGTTTTCAGGGTACAAAAACCCGCTCCATCCATATCCCGAACTATTCCAAACCAAATTAATCATAGGTAACATAACATGGTGTGTTTTTAGTCCGTTAATCCCATGTGGAAATCCCCCTGGGAAATCGGGATGGTCGATGCCAGCTTCGAATGATCGTTCTTGTCGGTGACAAGTTGCGCAGCTTATAAGTGAATCAGGGTGAGTTCTTCCCGAAAGCCGGCCATCGTAAAATAAATATCTCCCAAGTTCAACACCTTCAACAGTCATTGGGTTATCTTCAGGTATATTAAGGTTGGTAGGGAAGCCAAACGGTATGTTTATTTCATATGGTGTAGCTTTATAGGGATGAGATGTTGATTTATCACCACATCTACTAAAAATTAAAGTTGCAGTTAGTGCGCAGAAGAAAATAAGTAGTCTCATTTATTTAATAATATATGAAAAAACATTGTGTCCGTTTTCGATTGCTTGTTGCATGGCATCTTGTTTTTGCATTATGTCGCCACCCCAAAAATTATGGTCATATATATTTGGTGTATTAAACCAACGATCAACATTCATAATCAACTTAATTGTTGAGGTTTCGTTATCTTTTATATTTAATGCCATTTCAGGTAGTTCAACAATAAAGTGATTTTGTACATATTCTGAAATTGAATCCGGGAAACTATAATAAATCTGCCCAATTCCAAGATGGAAATTGAAAGGAGCAGGTTGGTTTAGCTCATTGTTCCATTTTCCATTAAGTTTCATATAATGGTATCCACCACCCAGTAACTCAGGCCAAAACATAAATGATTCTGGTGGGTTAACAAACATTAATGAATTGTTTTTTTCTGCAACTATACCAAAAGTAAAACTTAATTTACTATACTCATCCTCAGATATTTCATCTTTAAATATGTAACTATTAGTTTCATCAATATCCGTATCAACATAAAGAATATCTTGCCATGTGTTAAGAATTATTGTGGAGTCGTCATTTTTGTGTAATGTAACATCCGAAATGAAATATTGAATTTCATTAACCAAATAATTATTCCCGGCGTCGTTCACATATGCCATACTATCAAAAATTATATTTTCTCCATTGATATAATGGTTGAACTCTATCCTTAGCTTTCCAGTTGGATTTTCTGGTTCAATACTGCTGTTTTCGCAGGAAGAAAATATTAGAGATACCAAAAGGAGGGTTGGAATGATTATGTAATTATTTTTATTATGCATATTGTATTTAAGTTAACTATCCTGGTTTTGCCCAGTGATAGCAAGCTTCTGTTCTTAATAAGGAACTGTTCCACTAACAGTTAGATAGCTCAGAGTGTCAGCCGTATTCGATGCCTGTTTAAATATCTTGCCATCAATTAAAATCATTATTTTAAGGGAAGAATTAATATCTTTATAATTACCTGATATATATACGATATCTCCTTCATCAACAATATAACTATACGACCACTTATCCTGAGCACTTTGTGGAATAATCTCTGTTTTTATCAATTCATTGTTAGAGTCCAGATATTGCAAATTATATGCCGAAATTGCATCAGTGGCCATATATTTAACATTCTTTTTGTTTGTATCAGTACATGAGGATACAATTATTAACAACCCAAGGGTAATTATGTATATTATCTTCATTTTTTCTATTATAGATTAATAATCAGGTTAGTGTAAAACAATCTCCCAGGCTCATAGAAAGGAGAATGTGTTCCAATAATTCTACGGTTTAAATGTTCGTAATAATTAATATCGAAAATATTATTTACCCCAAGATTTATATTAAGCCGTTGGCTGTAAACATAGCTAACTTTGAAATTAATTAAATTAAAGCCAGGAGTATTTTGTTCATCATATGCTTTTGATATTTTGTTTTGTTTTGCAACCATGCGAATATTTATTTCAGGTGTTAGCCTGTTTTTGAAAAATTTATATCTGAACCATATGTTTGATTCAAGAGGTGGAATTTCGGGCAGAGGATCATTATGTATTGATATCTCATCAATAATTTCCCCGTTATCATACACATATTTGATCGCAGTAGGGTTAACTCCTGCAGTATAAGCAGTATTGAATTTTATTTGCCATTTGTTTTTTTGTGGTGTATTATACAGTATCTCAAATCCATACAGGTATGCCTCATCAATATTTATAAATTTTTTAACTCCCAGCACGCCACTGGTTTGTGGTTTAACCTGAGAGGGAGGCAATATTACAGCAGATATGTAATCTGTTACATACGAAAAGAATACGGAAGCATTGAAATAACCGCTCCGTGTGCAATCATGTGTATACCCAATATCCAATTCATGATTGTTTTCAGGTAATAGTTTTGGGTTTCCCAAATAGTCGTAGGGATCATATCCAACCGGCAGCAAAATGATAAATCTTTCTGTCATATCAGGGCTTCGAGTACCCTTGCCAACTGAAAAATTAATTTCACTTTTTAAGTTTATCTGCCATGATAGTCCGGCACTAAAACTTAAATTGAAATATTCACTATCAGTATCTGTATTTTCATAAACAAGATCACCATTTTTTGTAACACGAAGCATTGGATCAGATTTTGCCGAATTGAAGTCGGTTCTGAGGGCTATAACCCAATTTAACCTGTTTATGATTTTCTGATATTCAGCGTAAATTCCAAGGTTATTAATTTTGGCATTATTCCACAAGTTTTCGGTAATAGAGGGTAGATTTGGTTGCATTATTAGTTGCTTATCTCTATTTCCGTCTTTTCTTATTTGTTCAAAATTAGATCCAAACTCCAAGTTTCCTTTAAATACATCCATATTTAGGGCTACTTTACCTCCATTAACTATTGCGTGTATACTAGATATTGCAACTACGGTATCAGAAAATGGTCTGTTCTTATTATCCATTACGTGGTTTACGTCAGAATAATAGGCTGCTACCTTTATAAAATTAACTGAATTTTTGAAATTAGAAGCCAAATAACTAAGCTGAAAAATCTGTGTGTCGTCTTTTCTTTCGTCCATGGGCAGTGTCGGAAAGTCTACATTTCGTCCCCATGACCTATCTACACTCAGGTTAATAACATGACCACTTGCAGGTCTAATACCAATACCACCTACAACGTTATAATTGTTTGAGGATGCTTTGATAATGTCACCATTTCCGGCAGTGTAATCTCCATATTTATTCCAGTTTGTTGAAAATAAGTAAGATATAATGGAATTTCCTCCAACTACTCTAATACCTGTTCTAGTACCTTGTTGGTTTGTTTGCCCACCAAGTATAAGTGAAATATGATTTTCATACTTGTTATAGAAAATAGGTTTATGAGTTTCAAGAATAATTAATCCTCCAAAACCAGATCCATATTTTAAAACAAAAGGGCCTTTGTAAATTGATATACTAGAAATATCATTAATGTTAATGTGTGAGGCTGTTGGGTCCATTCTATTGGGGCAACCTCCTTCAATTCGAGTGCCATCATTAAGTTGTACCGAGACTTGTGAATATTTAAATCCCCTAACTACAGGATCAATTCCTGTTGCTCCTTTTCTAACTCCACCAATATTTGGTTCCATTGCTAATACAGCACCGATATCCGTTAAATTAGTCTCATCCAGTTGCTTGATATCTATTTTTGCAATGCTAAATGGAGTTCTAATGTTCTTTTCACCCATTATTTCGATTACACCAAGGTTTAATGCATCTTTTTCAAGCTTAATGATAATTGGTGATTTCATTATTTCTGGTGTTATTTTAACCTCCATATTTATATAGCTAATATGGCTAAAAATCAATTTCACTTCATTTGTGTTTTTGATTGATAAGTGAAATAAACCATTTTCGTCAGTTACGGTAATATTATTGGTGTTTATAACACCTACAACAACGTTAGAAATAGCCATTCCAGTAGTATTATCTATAACTTCCCCACTAATATTGTTGGATTGAGAAATGATTTGTTGGCTAGTACAAATCAGTATTGCCAGCATTGTAGTTTTAATATTTAACATGGATATAATTCTTGGTTGTTCAAAATTACATATTTTAATCTTAACAAATAATTAACAATCTAATTTTAATTCTAGTCTAAATAATGCAAAATTTTAACACTGTTTGCTGGCATATTTGTTAATTTTGGCGATCTAAAATTCTGACGACATGAAGTTTAAAATTGGGGATAAGATTAAGTTTATTGATGAGATTGGAGGAGGTGTTGTAACCAGAATTATTGATTCTCAACTTGTGAAGGTTATGTCGGATGATGGCTTTGAAATGCCAATACTATCAAAGGATATAATCCTTGACTACCGATCGATACCGGAAGAGGAGAAGGTTAGATCGGTTTTTACAACAACACTCGCCAAACCTGAGCCCGAAGAGCCAGATTTTATTTCAGAAATAAATCCTTGGGGAAATGTGCAGGAGGAAAAGGGTGTATACTTCGCGTTTGAACCTCATGAAAAACAATGGTTGCTTACAGGCGATATGGATGTAATACTAATTAATAATACCCCATATGAACTAATTTATAGTTTGTTTTTGAAAAGAAATGACAAAATTGAAGGTGTTGATTTTAGTTCTGTTCCTGCCAATTCTAAAATCGTAATTGATACAATTGGGCGTGACGAAATTGAAGAATGGTCTACCGGTTATATTCAGTTGTTATTTCACTCCGATGCACCCAAAAATGTTTACTTGCCAGTTCATTCTGTATTGGATATAAAATCCAACAGATTCTTCAAAGAGGGTAGTTATCGTACAAATACACTTCTTCGCGGAAAAGCAATCCTAATTACAGTAATTACCTTAAACGCACTTACTGTGGTTTCAAGTAGAAGTAGTGATCAGAAATCAGATCCTGAGATTTCTCAGGCTAAAGCAACTACAATACGAGAAAAACAATTGATTGATAAATTCAAAACCTCAGTGGGTGAAGCTGTTGTGGATTTGCATATTGGAGAATTAATAGACAATATACTTGGCCTGTCAAGCTCAGACATGATTAAAATCCAAATCGATACTTTTAAAAAAATTCTAAACAATGCAATTATTAATGAGTACCGAAAAGTTACATTTATTCATGGTGTTGGAAATGGAGTTCTAAAATCAGCAATTATTAAAGAATTAGAAGAATACGAAGGAACAGACAATGCGATGGCATCTATTGCAAAATTCGGAGTTGGAGCAATTGATGTTAGTATAAAACCTAAAAAATAATAAAAAACTAAACAATAAGTGAGTAATGTGAAATAATCCTTGAGTGAAGAATCCGCATAGATAATTCATTCATAACAAAATATAAAAACTAACATATGAAAAAAATTACACAAATATTATTTTCAATGCAAACCATGGGAACACTAATCCTTTTGTTTGCTTTTGCCATTGGAACAGCAACTTTTATCGAAAATGATTTTGGAGCTACGGCTGCAAAAACTGTAGTATATAGTGCTACCTGGTTTAATGTATTATTATTGCTTTTATCAGTAAACTTAATTGGCCGTATTATTATCGATAAGATGTACAAACCTGGTAAGTTTACAATATTCCTATTTCACTTTGCATTTCTTGTAATTATTATCGGTGCGGCAATTACGCGCTTTATTAGTTATGAAGGGGTAATGCATATTCGTGAAGGTGGTATGTCAAATTCCATTTTATCAGAAAATACATATGTTGATATTGAAGCTGTTGATGGCGATTTTTCAAAATCCTCAAGTACGAGTGTGCTTATGTCGGCATTAACCCCTGGAGCTTATAGTGAATCCCTAAAAATTGCTAATAATAAATTCAAGTTTAAGAGTGTAAAGTATATACCAAATGCTCAGGAAGTTATTACAGAATCTACCGGTAAAGGGGATCCTTATATCGTTTTGGTTTTTTCTGATGAGAGTGGTCGTAAGAACTATACTTTGAAGTTTGGCGATAATAGTTGGGCTGGTGATACTAAATTAAATTTCAGTAATAGTTTTGATCCGGAGGCTATTAATATAAGCATTGATCAGGATAATCTACGGGTTTTTGCAAATGAGGAAATTCTAATTCTTTCAATGACAACAAGTATAACAGATTCTATGGCTCCTGCTGTTTGGCATCCATTTGAGACTAGAAAACTATATAGCATAGGTAATTCACAAATTGTACTTACAAATTATTATCCAAATGGGGCAATTGACTTTGTTACCTATAATGGTAAAGGAAGTATGCAAAATGCCATGGTAATAGAGATAAGTAATGATGACGATGTTAAGGAAGTAGTATTAAGAGGTGGAAAAGGAAATATAGGAGAAAAAAACAACTTTGAATTTAAAGGGGTTAGTTTCAGTATGGCATATGGAGCAAAAGATATTATTCTCCCATTTTCACTTCGGTTATTAGATTTTCAATTGGAAAGATACCCCGGATCGAATAGTCCATCATCTTATGCTAGCGAAGTAGAGCTTATTGATAAACAAAAAAAAGAATCATTCATCTATAGAATATATATGAATAATGTTCTTAATTACGGAGGATACCGTTTTTTTCAATCATCCTACGATAAAGATGAACGTGGAACAGTTCTTTCGGTAGCCCATGATTCATGGGGAGCATTCTTTACTTATCTGGGTTATTTTTTAATGACTCTGGGTATGTTCTTAAGTATCCTAAATAAAAATACTCGTTTCTCGCTATTAGGAAGAATACTTAAAAATGTAACTGGCAATGGAAAAGCAATAAAAGTTATTGCAACAATATTAGCCGTTTCATTTGTAACTGGAGCAATGGCTCAAATTTCTCATATTCCTGTTTCAAGTTTGCCTGTAATTACAAAGGATCAGGCAACAAAATTTGGACAATTAATGGCGCAATCACATGATGGTAGATTTAAACCAGTTAATACACTATCAGGTGAAATGCTAAGAAAAATATCGCGTCAGAGCAAACTTGAAGGGCTGAATGCCGACCAGGTTATGCTTGGAATGATGACGTCTCCTGTTGACTGGCAACAAGTACAGATGATAAAGGTAAGTCATCCCGAGGTAAAAGAATTACTAGGAATGGAAGGAAAGCATGCCTCTTACCTCGATTTTATAAACCTACAGGAAGGTACATATAAACTAAGTAAGTATGTATCTGAAGCATATGAGAAGAAACCTGCAATGCGCAGCAAATTCGATAATGATATCCTTAAAGTTGACGAAAGATTAAATATTTGTTATATGGTATTTAAGGGTGATATGTTAAATATATTACCAGATCCAACAAGTATTGATATACCTTGGTATTCACCAGTTAGTGAACTTGGAAATATGACACAGGAAGACTCAGCATTTTTAAAAACAATTATACCTTCTTATTTAGATGCATTGGCACAGGGAAATGATAAGCTTGCATCACAATTAGTGCAGGGAATTTCTGATTATCAATTCAAATATGGAGCATCTATTTTACCTTCAAAAACTAAAATCAAATACGAAATTCTTTATAACAAGATGTTGATATTTGATAATTTGAGTAAGATTTATGGAATATTGGGTATATTGATGATAATACTGCTATTTGTTGAAATGTTTAAGCAATCAAAAGGGTTGAAATATGTTATAAACTTTTTTATAGCTCTTGTTGTACTAGGATTTATTATGCAAACAGTGGGTCTTGCAATGCGATGGTATATTTCGGGACATGCACCATGGAGTGATGGTTATGAATCAATGATATATATTGCATGGGTGGTATTGCTGGCCGGGCTAATCTTTGCTTCCGGTTCGAAAATGACAATTGCTGCCACAACATTTTTATCGTCCATTATTTTGATGGTAGCACATTTAAGCTGGATGGATCCCGAAGTTACAAATTTGGTTCCAGTGCTTAAATCATATTGGTTAACAATTCATGTTTCTGTAATTACTGCCAGCTATGGATTCTTGGCTTTAAGTATGATATTAGGTATGATGAATTTACTTTTGATGATATTAAAATCAAGCAAGAATGCGATTAAAATGGATCTGAAGATTGGAGAGTTAACTGCAATCAGCGAAAGGTCGGTAATGATTGGACTATATCTACTAACCATTGGTACTTTTCTGGGCGGCGTTTGGGCAAACGAAAGCTGGGGTAGATACTGGGGATGGGATCCAAAGGAAACATGGGCACTTGTGAGTATACTTGTTTATTCATTTATCGCCCATATGCATTATCTGCCGGGATTAAAAGGGAAATTCGCGTTTAATTTTGCAACTCTGATTTCATATGGAGTAATACTTATGACATATTTCGGAGTTAATTATTATTTATCAGGGCTGCATTCATACGCAAAAGGTGATCCTGTTCCAGTACCAAACTTTGTGTATTATTCAATAGCAGTTGTTGCTATTGTAGCAATTGTGGCATATATTCGAGATAAAAAGTTTATCAATAGTTCTGAGGAACGTGTATAACTAGTACTTTGTTCTTTCGGATCTTAGCTCTTTCAGATTTGTAATCTGAAAGTAAGGAGATGTGGTTTTTAATCCGCTTTTCCGAAGTTCGGTTAACTGAACAGCATTGATGCAGATATGCATTAAACAGATATTAAAGGAGGATTGTTTGCAATAGCAGATAATCCTCTTTTGTTATATCTGACCTCTTTCGATCATCTTTACAATGGTTTCAATTTGTTTGTCGTCTCCTTCAGGATCATATTTTATTTTCAAATTATAACCCCAAATGCGAGCAAATGCCTGATAGAAAAATGCTGTGAAGTTTCCTCTCAATTCTTGAACCAGATTAAATGAGGAATCGCCTGTTTCACGGTCGATTAATTTTATAAGAATTTTCCCTTGCGAAAAAGTAAGTTCCTTTAAATCACCTCCATATTTCTCATTAATCTCTTTTTCAGCAATTTTCATAATCTTGCGCCGTTCTTTTTCATTTTTAGCGGCCACAAGCATTTTGTCATATTTCCTTAATTGAATACCTGCCAGTCGAGCCCAAGGGTATACTTTTTTTACATTTTTAATAAGTCTTGTCAGTTTTTTCTTTGCTTTCCTTGTGGGAGGTATACTAAGGGAATATATTTCAACCTGTTTTAATCCTATTACAGGAATTGTGTCGCCGTTAATAATTAATGCGTTAAGAGTTATGGGTTGCACAACTTGAGCACTACTTATAGATAGGCATCCAAAAACAAAAAGTGATATTGTGAAAAACTGTTTCATTTGCAGTGCAAAATACAAACATTATGCCTATTAAGTTGTCATTATATAATGTATATATTTGTATAAATATTATTTCTAAAGGAAGATCTGAAAAAATTATATACAATACTTTGCTGTTCACCGCGAAACATTTTAAGGTTGCTGAATATCATGAAAGAAACTCGGCTTCTTCGCTAGATACATAATGCTGGTTAAATAATAAACACTTAATTGCAAACGAAACATAAGCATGGATAACAAACACAAAATATTCATTACTATTTTATCATTTCTAATTTTGATAGTCTCTGAATCTTTTACACAAACAGCTATAGGTGATTTACATTATGTTTCAGCTACATTTAACACACCTTTTTCAATTTATGCTACTGATATTGATGGCGATGGGAATAACGACATAATTGCTGGCTCATCAACTGATTCGATAGTTTGGTTTAGAAACACAGGTGCTGGACACTTTACAAATGCCATATGTATAACCACAGAGTTAGACAATATTCGCGTTGTTTCAGGTTGCGATATTGATAAAGATGGAGATATTGATGTACTATCTGGGTCTAGATATGATAGTACTATTGCTTGGATGGAAAATACCGGAATTGGGAACTTTGATGCGCCAAAGATTATTGCGACTGATTCGGATCTTGTAAGATTTGTGGGTGGTTATGATATGGACAATGATAATGACATAGACATTGTTGCTTGTTATGTGTATCGTATTGTGTGGTATATAAATGATGGTAATTGTAATTTTAGCAATGCTCAGGTAATATCAACAGGATATAGTCTTAATATTTGTATTGCCGATATAAATGGCGATGAATATCCTGATGTTTTTACTACAAATCTGTCAGATGATAGTTTGCTATGGTTAAAAAATGAAGGTAATGGTGTATTCTCAAATAAGTATATTCCAGTTTCTTCTGGTACTGATAAGTGTAACGATATTGATGTTGCAGATATTAACAGTAATGGTAAAATGGATATTATTGTGAGCTCTTTAGTTGATGATTATTATGGTAAGATTAGTTGGTTTGAGTACGATGGCAATGAAACAATAACATATAAAAAAAGGGTAGCTCTGAAGTATGAAGAATTTGAAAGGATAGTAGCCGGAGATTTAAGTTCAGATTGTAATGGTGATATTTTTGCTACTCATGAGCATGATCATAGCTTATTTAGGTTTGAAAAAAATGATCCATTTTTTGACACTGAGGAGATACCATATAGTTTAATGGAAGTTGGTGATTTAATACTTGGTGATATGGATATGGATGGGGATAAAGATGTAATAATTTCCTCCATTTTTGGCCCGGATATCACATGGTTTGAAAATCTGACATTGGAAGTATTGGTTCAGCCTAATGATGTGTTGTTTTGCCCTCTTGAACCTATATTATTTTCTACAAAAATAAAAGATGCAATAAGTTATACATGGCAGGTAAGGAGAAGCGGAGCAACATATTTTTCAACCATTGATGAAGATGATGACATTTACTGGGGAGCAAATACTGATGAACTGCAAATTGACAAACCAACCATATCATTGGATAATTTTCAATATCGGTGCATGGGATCAAACGGAGAGGGGAATATATATTCCGATACAGTAACTTTAACTATGTATGTTGATGAAGAACCACCATATCTTAAACTAAAAAATTCAGTATTATATTTATCACCATCACCGGTTACAAAACTCATTGTTGATACTGTTATTGATTCAATATCTGATAATTGCAACCATATTGATGTAGGGGTAAATGCCGACATCTTTAGCTGTGCTAATTTAGGTGAGAATTATATCATTGTTTCAGCAACTGATGGCTCATCTAATACCGTAACCAAAACAACGTTAGTAGTTGTTATTGATACTTTAGCTCCAACAATTCAGATTGCACACAGTGAAATCGAAATATTTTCATCTAATTCGTCATATATTTTTGAAACCGAATATTGTCCTCTATCGTTATATTATGATAATTGCGAGATAGTTTCTATCTCAAATAATATTTCAAACGGTGAATCATTATTTGGCGTTGAATTAAAATTGGGGAGTACGGATGTAATATGGACAGTAACCGATAATTCGGGAAATTCATCACAAGTAACTCAAAAAATTACATTAACAAATACCAACGAGTATCGTGTATACCCTAATCCTGCAAACAGTTATTTTACAATTGAACAGAAATTACTTGGAGAATATGAAATTAAAATATTTGATGTAGCAGGTAGACAAGTTTTTCAATCGGATAAAATTTTTGATGTAAGTTACCATGTAAACTGCTCCTTTCTTACCAGAGGCACTTATATTGTTCAGTTAAACAACGGGTTACAATCTTTGGATTATAAACTTATTATTTCCAAATAAAATTAATTAGAGATATCCTCATTCCAAATTATCAAAGAAAGTATTATTAAATAGATAAGGATTAGCTGAACCGGAAACAATTAATCCATAATGGCTCGAATGAGCTATTGTACTGTTCATTACACTTACGTTTGTGTCGTTTCCGGAAATATGAACACTTGCTTGGTTAAAGTTTAATGAATACTCGCCGGCATATAGTATTTCACAGTGGTTAAGTATGTTGCCCGGACGTGAATATTTATAAAATAATATTCCACCCCAGTCACCGTAATCTGGGTTTTCTTTTGCTGAAGTGAATATTATTGGTTCCTCTTCAGTTCCAACAGCAATTAATTTACCTCCATAAGATGATGCAGTACCAATTTTTATTCCACCTCTGTCAAATTTTACCTTAGTACCTTTTTCAATTTCCAGAATCGTTTCAAACTCACCATTTATTGTAACATAAGAGTCAAGGATATAAGCTGACCCCAGATTTTTCCATATTGTATGCCCACTACTAATAGTACTTTCTTGTATGTAAATTTCATGATTATTGAAATTATTTGTATAATCAATTGAATTAACTGACTCCGATTGCAACGAAATAGCATAAGTATTCAAATTCTCAAATGTATTATTTGTAAAACTACTGAAACTGGGTATTGATAAATTAGCTCCATATTTGTAGAGTAAAACAGCAATGCTCTCTGAATACCTAAATAAACAATTATCCATTGATATATTGGTTGTGCTATAAAGCCGTATCATGGCATTGTCAACCATGTGATCCTCATATTCACCTCCATATTCAAATATACAATACTTAAATACTGCATTAGCTTCATGATTAAATCGTATATCACTCCAATCTCCTGGCTGTGGTTCTTTTTGTAGTGAGGTAAATGTAATTGGCTTTTCAATGTATCCAATTGCGATGAATTTCAAACGATCCCCCACATAAAAATTTGAATTTTCCCCAAGCATAATGGTTGTTCCTCCTTCAATGATGAAAAATGAGGACACAACTGTACTTCCAGTTACAGAGAAGTCATTTGGGATTATGTATGGAACAGTTTGAGCTCTCCATATTATTGAATCATAACCGATATTCAGGTTACTTGTCGACAAGAATATTCCTTGATTAGTTGAATCAGCTATAATAATATTGTTGATACCTATTGTGTGTGCTTTACCAGAAGTAATAGAAACCGGATGGTTTAAGGTGTGCTTTATAGTATTTCCGGTGAACTCGTTAAATCCAGCATTATTTTTCGCCAATATCCCATAATTTAAAGAATAATCGATTAGGCAGTTCGAAAAGTTAATGTTGTTTGACTGATTAATAATAACAGCTTCACTTCCTTGTCCTCCTCCTTTAATAAAATTGCAATACTCAAACGTTGGAATAGCTGGTTCATTATATAGATTATTTATAATAATGCTTCCCCAGTAACTTTTATCAGGGAGTCCTTCAGGATTGTAGGTAGTAAAATTTATTGGGTTATCACCGGTTCCTATTGCCATTAATTTAACCGAATAGTTTTTTCCGATTATAATGTTGCAGCCACTTCGGATTTTTACCTTTACACCCGGTTCAATAATAAAATTCACACTATCGATATATAAATCCTCTGTTACTATTATATCGTCTCCTGCTTTCCAGTGTATAAATGGTAAATTCGAGTGGGCAGGGGCAACTTCATTCTTCTTACCACAAGATGAAATAATAATTAGAACAAGTAAACAATAGAATGATAATTTAATATTTATTTTGCTCTCATTGTTCATGATTTTCAACTTTTGAGTATTCAAAAAATAATTGATTACTTTTCATTAATTACAAAAGTTATGGTTATAACTTCAATAACCAAAAATACAAAATTAAATATCAGTTTAATTATTCAGATATGCGAATCATATCCATCAATGGACTTTTTTTGGTATACTATTTATTAAGACAAAGATTCAACTGATTGTGATGAATCTATTTTATTACGCTTATCTTCAATATAGTCTGTCCACATACAAAACTAAAACAATAATAATAAAAACACTAAACGGCTGCCCTCAGTTTTGCCAAACTTGCTTTGCCAAATTTACTCTCAGCATATTCGCGAGTAACGTGTAATTTTTTTGTACGCTTTTTCGAAGGAAGTTCGAACATGGCATCAACTAATATGGTTTCAATTAAAGATCTTAAACCACGTGCGCCCAATTTGAATTCGGTTGATTTATCAACAATAAAATCCAAAGCATCATCATCAAATTTCAGTTCAATGTCATCCATGCCAAATAGTTTTTCAAACTGTTTAGTAAGTGCATTTTTAGGCTCTGTAAGTATGCGTTTTAGGGCTGCTTTATCAAGTGGTTCCAAATAAGAAAGTACTGGCAATCGCCCTACAATCTCAGGAATTAAACCAAATTTTTTCAAATCACTTGGAGCAATATATTGTAATAGATGCTTTCGGTCGATATTTTCATCGTTTAATCCGGAAAATGAATAGCCTACAACATTAGTTCTCAGCCTGGATGCTATTAATCTATCGATGCCATTAAAAGCACCGCCGGCTACAAAAAGTATATTTTTTGTATTAACGCTTATCATCTTCTGCTCGGGATGTTTCCTGCCTCCTTGCGGTGCCACATTAACAGCAGTTCCTTCAAGAAGTTTAAGCAAAGCTTGCTGAACACCTTCTCCACTTACATCGCGGGTAATAGATGGGTTGTCGCTTTTACGTGCAATTTTATCAATTTCATCGATGAATATAATTCCCTTTTCTGCCGCAGCAACATTGTAGTCAGCAGCTTGTAATAAGCGGGTAAGAATACTTTCAACATCTTCACCCACATAACCGGCTTCGGTAAGAACCGTAGCATCTGCAATTGCAAACGGCACATGTAACATTCGTGAGATTGTTTGTGCCAGAAGAGTTTTGCCGGTTCCGGTTTCACCAACCAGAATGATATTTGATTTTTCAATCTCAACATCGTTCACATCATTTTCCTGTGCGATACGTTTATAGTGGTTATAAACAGCAACGGAAAGAACTTTTTTAGCATTTTCCTGACCAATCACATATTTGTCGAGAAATGATTTTATTTCTATTGGCTTAAGTAAAGTAGCTTGTTCCTTAGGTATATCAAAGGATTCGGATACTTCTTCTTTAAGAATTAGATTAGCTTGTTCGATGCAAAAATTACATATTTGGGAGTCAATGCCAGAAACTAGAATGGAAGTCTCTGGTTCAGGTCGCCCACAAAATGAGCAATGACCTTTTTCTTTTCTTTTAGCCATAGGTGTAGAAGTTATGAGTGTTAGATGTTGAATGTTGAATGATTTTTTGAATTTAATCTTAGTACATTAAACAATCAAACAATCGAACTATGGAATCTATTTTTTCTTCTTTACAAGAATCTCATCAATCATCCCGTAATCAAGAGCTTCCTTGGCGGTCATCCAATAGTCTCTATCAGAATCCTTCCAGATTTTCTTATATGATTGTTTTGAATGAAGAGCAAGTATTTCGTAAAGTTCTTTTTTAAGTTTTTGAATCTCTCTGGCAGTAATTTCAATATCAGAAGCCTGTCCCTGAGCACCACCCATTGGCTGATGAATAAGTATCCTTGAGTGAGTTAAGGCAGTCCTTTTCCCTGTAGTTCCTGCACATAATATTACAGCAGCCATTGATGCAGCCATTCCTGTACAGATAGTAGCAACGTCAGGATTGATGTATTGCATAGTATCATAAATACCCAACCCTGCATATACTGAGCCACCTGGTGAATTCAAATATATTTGGATGTCACGGTTGGCGTCATTCGATTCAAGAAACAGCAATTGAGCCTGAATTATATTTGCAACGTAATCATCGATAGGTACTCCAAGAAAAATGATTCTATCCATCATTAGTCTTGAAAATACATCCATTTGTGCAATATTTAACTGGCGTTCTTCAATAATAGTTGGTGAAATATAATTACCGTATGCTGAATTATATTTGTCCAATGAAACACTACTAATACCTCTGTGTTTCACTGCATAATTTCTGAATTCTTTGCTGCTGTCCATATTGACCTCCTAGTCTATTTGTTGTGCAATTTCAATAAATTTTTCAGTAGTTACGCTTTTATTCTTGGCACTTACTGTTTCTTTAAATAGTTTGATGAGTTTCTCATCTTGAATATCATTGTAGATCTTACGTTTCTCCTCAGAATTACTAAGAACCTGATCGATGATACCTTCAATTTGTGGTGTTAATTCGGCACTACCCATTGTTTGGAAATATGCGGCTACTTTGCCTCGAACTTCTTCATCCTTAACTTCCATTGCCTCTGCATGCTCTTTCAATAATTCACCTTCAATTAATTGCCATCTAAATGTGCGGGCATAATTGTCGTATTGCTCATCAATTTGTTCCTTGGTAATCTTGCCTTCGTTACTTTCAAATAGCCAACGCTTTAAAAATTCGTCGGGAAGATTAATATCTGCTATTTTAATAAGTTCTTTAATCGTATCACCTAAAAACTGACGATCAGTATCGCGGCCATAGTGATTTTGCAAATCTTCTGAAAGTAGATTTCTAAATTCTTCTTCAGTTTTTATCTCCTTCGAAGGGAATACTTTTTTGTAAAGATCTTCACCAATCTCAGCGATATGAGTTCTTACAATTTTTTCGATTTCTAGTTTGTAATCGGAATTAAGTTTTTCGTCACCTTCATCATGGCGATTAAGCAATGATGCAACCTTTGATTCATCTTTGGTTGCATTCAATAAATTTATAATTATTGAATCACCTACTTTAACACCAACTAGTTTTTTCTGAATAGTTTTTAGTTGTATGTCGTCATATTTCAGGAATCCAGAATTTTCAACACCATCTTCAACAACATTACCTTCGGTGTCAACCTCAATGAATTTACCTTGTAGTGCGTCTCCTTCTTCACTTACTTCAGGATTTTCATCTTCACCAAATCTTACTTTCACATCCTCAATAGCTTTATCAAGTTCTTTGTTACTTATTTTAATGGTGTAACTTGGAACTTCAATATCTTTATTAAGTTTGATGTTAATTTCAGGAGCAATAGCTATATCGAAATAGAAATCAAAATCCTTTTGTTTTGCAAAATCAATATTGGTGGTTTTTTCAGTGTTTGGTAGAGGATTACCAATTACATTGATCTTATTTTCAGTGATATAATTTTGAAGAGCTTCTGATAAAGCCTTATTTACCTCCTCAACCATTACAGCATTGCCATACATCTTTTTTATCATTCCCAACGGAACCATTCCTGGTCGAAAACCCGGCATATTAGCTTTTTTTCTGTAATCCGATAACTGCTTACTTACAGCATCACTATAGTCACTTTCGTGGAGGTTGATGTGAATTATGGCGGTATACTCGCCATTCGATTCTTGTGAGATATTCATTAAATTTTGTTGTTTGGTTCAAAAAATTACTGCGTGATGCAATATCTAAGGTTGAAATATAAAATTATGTTTTAAATCTTTTTGATAGTTTAAAGTTCATGTTAAAACTTTAGTATCGGTTGTTTATCAGAGAAACAGGAGTTATGCATCATTGTAGGCATACAACCCATTAGTGCAAACAAAAACTATTATTTGATTAATATAAGAACTCTATTAAAATGTTCGGATAAAGGAACTGCCGCCAATGGCGAAAAAATCCAGCTCCTTAATCCTTATGTGTACGGATGAAGGGAATCGAACCCCCACGCCTCGCGGCACTAGATCCTAAGTCTAGCGCGTCTACCAATTTCGCCACATCCGCAATGAACTATCCCTTAAATTCGGGGTGCAAATATACTATATTTTTAATTTTAAAACATAATTTAATTTATTTTGATTAAAAATTATCATACCGTCTTAAATCCTATTTCGGTTGTTTTTACAACTATATATTTTTGTAGTAAACAAATATGGGATTATAATTTACTTGGATCGGATTAGTTGGGTTTATTAATTTTGTGAATGTGTTGAACAATTTAACGCCTAGTAAATAAGTATCGTTCGGTTTATCAATAGTTTAGTAGATGTTAAAAGGCAAATGGTAAAGAGGTTAATTCTGCTATTCTCAGTACATTATTGTCAAACTATTCCGTTTGTCCATGAAATAATTTTATCATAAAGTTGCTGCATCTCAATAAATACCACATTCTTTTTTGAACTTAATATCCGGTATCTCCATCCAACCCTAACTGTATTAAAAGCTTGTCGCCACCACCATGCAAATGAAGCTGTTATTGGGAGCATTAGAAGATATCCCAGACCCAATTCCCAATTTTTAGTGATTAATAGAACTAACGTAACCTGAATGATATAGAAAACAGGAAATGATAGTAATGATATCACAAACTTAAATGAGCCTTGGAATTGGGGATCATGAATTTTTTTTGAGAATTTTATGGGCACCCAGTAGGGTAGAAAGTTGTTAATTACCCCATATAAAAACACTGGAATTGTAAGCAGCAATCCAAGGGAATTAATAACCAGTGTGAGCACGTTAATTCCTTTCTGTTCAATTATGCTGTTTGTTATACCCAGATTGTTTCTTAACTTAATATACCGTAGGATATTATTTTGGTAATCAGATATTTCATTTGGGTGCTGCTTTTCGTATTTAGACAGTGATGATATTAGTTGTTGATCCATAAAAAGCCGATTTCTATTATCTTTTGAATCGAGCTCGAGTTTTTCAGCCATACGTGAGCGATATATAACCCTTAGCTCATTATACAAATCATAGTTATCTTCACTTTCAATATCTACAATTGTTGGCTTCAAATGCTCGCTAAGTCTTTGTTTGATGCTATTGATTGCTATCGCAGGAGTTTCTTTGTATAACTCGGTGTATTCCTGCACAGGGATTGGAATTCCAAAGTTAACTATTGGTGAGCTTCTATAATTTTGATAATTATCGTAATCAATACCAACGGGCACTATATGAATATCTAAACTAAAATTATTCGCTTCTTCGGTTTGAAATGCCATTCGTGCAAAACCTTTTTTTAGAGGTCTTAATCTTCTGAAACCCGAATGATTGCCTTCGGGAAGTATTACCATGGCGCTTCCCGAAGTTATAATGTCGATTGTCTTATGAATAATATCCTTATTCTTTTTTACTGTTTCAAAACCATCTCTAACACGATATATGGGTAATATTTTAAGGAAGTAAAGGATTTTGGCTATGGCTGGTTTTTTGAAAATATCGGATCTGGCTACAAAAACAAATTGTTTTTTCACACTAAAGGCCAATGCAAGAGCATCCATCAGGGCATTTTGGTGATTTGGCGTAAATATTAATGGTTTGTCGAAAGGGATATTTTCTTTCCCTAATACAGTAAAATTTCTGTAGTATATTTTGTTATGCCAAAATTTTACCCAAATGTTGAGTAGATTATAGCCAAGCGATTTTTCTTCAATGTTAACTAGCCCCATTAATTAGTTACGGTTTTGGTATGGGATAATCCAAAGCTAAATTTACTCCAATAGCCAGCCAGTAATAATCCTGCAATAATATGCCAAATTCCCCACCATGCAGCTATAACAGCCATTCCACCTAATTCAAGTTCCGGTGGAAAAATCTTAGGATTAAATATTAATACTAATGCTAATCCTGAGTTTTGAATTCCTGTTTCTATTGCAATAGTTTTCCTGTCAATTATTGGTCTGCGACCAATATAGCCAAGGAAATATCCACTTCCCAATGCCAAAGCATTGTGAACTAGCACTATTAGGAAAATATATCCTATTGCAATTTTGAAATACTCGAAGTTTTTCACAAGCGCTATGATAACAATAGCTGCAAATAGTACAATTGATATTTGTTTGATTGGTTTAACAACCTTTGCTGTGAAGGTTGGGAATTTATTATTAATTAAAATACCTGAAATTAGAGGAATCCCAAGAATTATTGAAACAGTTTGAAACATTTGATAAGCATCTATTTCCAACGGGCGTACCAGCATATCAGGATCTACTGCTGAATAAAAATTAATTGTAAGCTTACCCCAAAAAGCGAAGTTTAGTGGAGTAAAAAATATTGCACCAATAGTTGCAATAGCTGTGAGGCTAACACTTAAAGCAATATTACCTTTTGCCAATGATGAAATAAAATTTGAGATATTTCCTCCTGGACATGCAGACACTAATATCATTCCCAATGCCATTGTTGGTGTTAAATAATCATGAAGAGCTAGAGTTAATAGAAATGTAAGAAAGGGTAGTAGAAGGAATTGTGAAATTACTCCTAAAAATGCTGATTTTGGATTTAATATGAGTTTTTTAAAATGATCAAACTTAATCTCTAAAGCAACGCCGAACATTACAAATGCGATTGCAACATTAAGTGTGTGAAGATTGCTACTGCTAAAATTTAGGCGAATTTCATCAAGTGCGTAAAGTGCATCCATACATTGCGATTTTGGTGGAATAATTGGCATATATAAGAAAATTATTTCAATGGGGAGTAATTTTTCATTAATTAGATATATATACGAAACTCTAAAAATGCTTTAACCTCCTGAATCCCTTTATTTAAGCATGTTTTCAACAATATATGTTTAACAAATAATTTAGAGATATGTTTATGACGATTGTTATGTTGCTATTTTTGCGGCAAATTGTTATAGATGTCTGCTGATTATACTGAAGATAGTATTAGATCGCTCGATTGGAAAGAGCATATTAGGCTTAGGCCGGGTATGTATATTGGTAAGCTTGGTGATGGTAGCTCTCCAGATGATGGAATATATGTACTCATTAAAGAGGTTATCGATAACTCCATTGATGAGTTTGTAATGGGACATGGCTCTGTTGTTGAAGTAACGGTGCGGGATAAAACTGTTATAATTAGAGATTACGGTCGTGGTATGCCATTGGGGAAGGTTAATGAATGTGTTAGTAAAATTAATACGGGTGCTAAATATGATTCAAAGGTTTTTAAAAAAGCGGTTGGATTAAATGGAGTTGGTTCAAAAGCGGTTAACGCACTTTCTCAGGATTTCAGGGCTCAATCTATCCGTGAAGGCAAAACAAAGATAGTTGAGTATGTACGTGGGACAGTATTAAATGATCCGCCAATCACTAATTGCACTGAAAAACAAGGAACCATAATAACTTTTACTCCAGATACTGAGGTGTTTGGAAATTACCACTTTTTAGTTGAGTATATAGAAGAAATGCTCTGGAATTACGTGTTCCTGAATAATGGAATCACTATAGATTTCAATGGGGTTAAAATGCAGGCTAAAAATGGCCTGGTTGATTTACTTGAGCATAACATAAATGGCAATGGGCCGGTTCAGTATCCAATAATACATATTAAAGAGGGCGATTTCGAATGTGCGTTTTCACATAGTTCCCGGTCGTATAGCGAAGAGTATTATTCATTTGTTAACGGACAACATACAACACAAGGAGGAACTCATCAAACGGCTTTTCGTGAGGCAATAGTTAAAACTATTCGTGAGTTTTATAATAAGGATTTTGATACCAGCGATATTCGTTCATCAATAATTGCAGCCATTAGCATAAAAGTTCAGGAACCGGTTTTTGAGTCACAAACTAAAACAAAACTGGGCTCGCAAACCATCGAGCCAGATGGTCAGGGTATTAGAAACTACGTGAATGATATAGTAAAAAGAAACCTTGATAATTATCTGCATATTCATACCGAAACAGCTGAAATCCTACTTCGGAAAATTCTGCAATCGGAGAAGGAGCGTAAGGATATGGCAGGTATTAAAAAGTTAGCACGTGAAAGTGTTAAAAAGGCTAGTCTACATAATAAAAAATTACGCGATTGTCGTATACATCTTAATACAAATCACGAAAAAAGACTCGAAACAACATTATTTATCACAGAGGGTGATTCGGCTAGTGGATCTATTACTAAATCTCGTGATGTACAAACTCAGGCAGTGTTTAGCTTAAAAGGTAAGCCTTTGAATTGTTTTGGTTTGAGTAAAAAAATTGTATATCAAAATGAAGAGTTTAATTTACTTCAGGCTGCATTAAATATAGATGAGGATATCGAAAATCTGCGCTATAATAATATTGTAATTGCTACTGATGCTGATGTTGACGGAATGCACATTAGGCTATTGCTGCTAACATTCTTTCTGCAGTTTTATCCTGATCTGGTGAAAACAGGTCACGTATATATATTGCAAACCCCATTGTATAGAGTACGTAATAAAAAATCTACCAGATATTGCTATTCAGATGATGAAAGAACCAAGGCCGTTAAAGCATTAAACCCAAATCCTGAGATCACACGTTTTAAAGGACTTGGGGAAATATCTCCATCTGAATTTAAGCATTTCATTGGCAGTTCCATCAGGCTTGATCCGGTTATTCTTCGCCGTGAATCAATGGTTAACGAAACTCTGTCATTTTACATGGGCAAAAATACCCCCGATCGACAGCAGTTTATTATCAATAACCTTCGGATAGAATTAGATATTGAAGAGGAAATTGATCAGAAGGTTGCCTAACCTGAATAATTCATGCGTTTATTTTTTGCCCTAATCAAGTCATAGAAGTTTGCAGCTGTATTTGTATACTGCAAATACTTCGCAACGACGAGTAGGGTAAAAAAGAAATGCACCTTTGGTAAAAATTGAAATGTTTTATTTTGCTAAAATATTGTTTTAGTATATTGACAGCCAACTAAGGATACACATAATTTCAATTTTTATGAATTAATCAGGCTAGATAGATTTAGTAGTAAATTAAGAATAAGTCCCTGCCCTTGAAAATCATTCCTGCTGACATTATTTGACATAAGCGTTATGCTAAGTAATTGCGAATCATTTGCTTCCTAACTTAATTATCAAAATCCAACATATTACCCTAAATTTACGGTGTTTTTAACCTCAATTTATGATTGAACTTTGGACAATAGATGCCCTATGGATTTCCGTGGCTTTTGTACTGGGAATGTTGGCTAAGCGTATAAATTTACCTCCATTAATTGGTTTTCTTGCAGGTGGATTCTTGCTTAACTTGTCAGGATTTACCGAGGGTGGTATGGCATTGGATGTTGTTGCCGATATAGGTGTTATGCTATTGCTTTTTACAATAGGATTAAAGTTAAATGTTAAATCGCTTCTTACAAAAGAGATTTGGCTAACCACTTCCTTACACATGATATTAAGTGTGTTATTGATCGGTTCATTTGTTTTTGGGATAAGTTGGTTGGGTATATATTCAGCAACCGAGATGTCACTTGAAAGCTCTATGTTGATTGGTTTTGCCCTAAGTTTTTCGAGTACTGTATTTGCTGTTAAGGTACTGGAAGATAAAGGTGAAATGACTTCATTCCATGGCAGAGTATCAATTGGGATTCTGGTACTTCAGGATATTATTGCTGTGCTTTTTTTATCGATTTCAAAGGGAGTGTTTCCATCAATTTGGGTACTTGGGTTACCGCTATATTTATATGTTATAAGGTGGGTATTTATCAAAATACTTAATGTAATTGACCATGGTGAGTTACTTACTCTTTTTGGATTTTTTGCTGCATTCGTTGCAGGTGCCATTGCATTTGAGTTAGTTGGGTTGAAACCGGATTTAGGTGCCCTAATAATTGGTGCTATGGTTGGAACTCATCCAAGGGCAAAGGAATTATCGAAGCAGATGCTTTCGTTTAAAGATTTTTTCCTGATAGCCTTTTTCCTTAATATTGGGATGTCGGGTCTGCCCACAGCAAACTCATTGATTATAGCCCTTATTCTTATGCTTGCCATACCTGTTAAAGGAACGTTATTTGTTGTACTGCTTACACGATTAAATCTAAGGTCTCGAACTGCGTTGCACAGTGCACTAAGTCTATCTAACTATAGTGAATTTGGATTAATAACTGGCGCTATTGGGGTTAAATTAGGACTAATTAGTAGCCAATGGATGATAATACTTGCTCTGGCTGTATCTTTTTCATTTTTGCTTGCTGCACCCTTAAATGTGATGTCGCATAGCTTGTTTGATAGATTTAAGAAAGTTTTGATGAAGTTGAATACAAAAAGTACACATCCTGATGATGAGCCTGTTAATTTAGGTGATGCCAGAGTAGTTATTTGTGGTATGGGACATGTTGGAAGGGCTGCTTATCATAAACTTTCGGCTGACTTTGGGGATAAGATTATTTCTATTGATTATGATAAGGATGTAGTAGCCAGATTTTCTGAATTAAAGAAAAATATTGTGTGGGGCGATTCAACTGACAGTAATTTTTGGCAGAATGTAGTTATGCCTGATGTTGAATTCATCCTTCTTACCATGGATGACCATTCATCAAATCTTAACACAGCTCGTGCATTATCGAAATGTGAACACAGGACATTTTCTGTGGGTGCTCATGGGCATTATTTACAGGAAATAACCGAACTAAAAACCGCAGGAGTTTCATACGTGTATAATTATTATAGCAGGGCAGGAGCTGAATTTGCAACCAGCTTTTTAAATTTTATAGAAAAGAGGAAGGAAAATATGCTAAAGGATTAAAAATATCTTTTTTGATCAGGAAATAGGGACACGTACGATGAAACTTTCACAATACAAAAAAAATCATATTCAACATGTGAATAATAAGGTTGCAAAAGCCATTATTGATTATTCACTATTTGATTTAGGTGATAAAATACTTGTTGCAGTTAGCGGAGGAAAAGACTCGTTGGTATTATTGGAAGTACTCTCTACATTACGAAAGTATCCCTTTCTGGATTTTAATATAGAGGCTATTCATATAGATGTTGAGGAGGTTCCATATAAGGTTAGTAGGAAATTGTTGGAGCAACTATGCAATGAACTTGATGTTAAAATCAATTTTGTTTCTATCAAAGCTGATCTTGAACAAACGGGTAATAAATCACCTTGTTTCGTTTGTTCGTGGCATCGCCGAAAGGCACTTTTTACTTATGCTGAAAAACATGGATTTAGTAACCTCGCTCTGGGTCATCATAGGGATGATGCAGTAGAAACCCTGCTCATTAATATGGCATATCATGGTAATATTAGTTCGCTTCCGGCTAAGTTAAGTATGTTTGATGGGGCAATATCAATAATTCGTCCACTTATCCTTGTTGGTAATAAAGATACTCAGGAATATGCCAACATTAGGAAGTTTCCAAAACAAACTAAAACGTGCCCTTACGAAGATCAAACAAAGCGAACCACGGCCCGAAACCTGATTAAACAGTTGGAGGCAATTCATCCAAAAGCTGCTAATAATTTTTTCCGATCAATGAATAATATTGACTTGGATTATTTGCCATAGTATTAGCACCTAAGCTCGAAATATTAGTGCTCAAATTTTGCCGCGTTACTTACTATTCGTTATTTCTTTGCTGAATCTGTGGCTATATTATTATAATTTATGCACACTTAAAGACTAGTACTACCTATTTTCTGATTACGATTTTTCTAATTTCTTTCGAATCACTTGTTCTTATCTCAACAAAATATATTCCTTGTGCCTGATTTGTTAAATCAATGGATTGTGAGTAGTTGTTTATTATTCCCTGTTTAGTATTTTTCATCAAAATTTGTCCCTGTGGGTTTATAACTTTAATTACAATATCTCCACTATAATCCTTAACTGAGATATTGAAAATCCCGGATGATGGATTTGGAATGATATCTATTCTAACATTCTCACTGGATATTTCGTTTACGCTTACATTGTTAGAGATTAGCACATTATCAACATATAAGTTGTTTCCATAATGGCAGTAGGATTCAAACATAATTTTAACATTTGGTGAACCTTCCCATGGTGATAAATCAAGCAAGGTACACTCGCTTCCATAACCTTCACCGCACCAATCTTGGCTCGATTGAGGTATAAATGAATCTGAAGTATTGGGGCTTGTGGCAAATACTCCTGTTCCATCAGGTCCGTTTTCGTATATTCTTGACCAATTTTCTCCACAATCATCACTAATATATACAATTAACGAATCTTTTTGGAAAGCCCTTTGTGCGTATGCATGCTCAAACTGCATGTGTAAATTAGTTAATCCTGTAAAATTCATTGCAGGACTAATCATCCGATCTATTTGTCCAAAACGTGGATAATCAATCATATTCATCCAGGCTGCCCTATCACCGGGGTGTGAGCCTATTACTTCAGTAATTTCCCAGGTTACTTGTTCATCAAGATTTTCAATGGTCCACCCGTTTTCCTTTAAGTTATCAAACTCAAAATCTTCAATAAATGGCAACTCCATCCCACCTGCATGGATATAGTTTGACTTAGTTAATGAATTGTTACCAACCGCATTTGTGGATGTTAGTGTAACCGAATAAACTCCGGGATCAAATTCTACAATTGGATTTTGTGAGTTTGCATTTGTACCTCCAACAAAAGTAACAGTTGATGGCGAAAAGCTCCATTCCCATGCATTTGGACAATATAAAGATTCATCAAATAATTGGACTTCATTATTGCTACATGCAATTGAATCGCTTGTGGTAAAATCAGTTGAAGGTAATAGTGTTGAACTAACAATAATATAATCTTCTTTAATCATTTCATCGGTACCCAAACTATTGGTAACGGTTAGCTGAACATTATAGGTTCCCTCAGTATCATAAACAATACCGGTAGGGTTAACATCGTTTGAAGATCCTGGTGTTCCTCCTTCAAAGATCCATTCATATGTAACAGGAGGGCCTTGCGCTAAACTCATGAAATTATTACTACAGCCAATGGGGATATTTGTTTGCTCGGCTTCAAAATCGGCAGTGGGAGCATACATAATAACATTTGCTTCCCATAAACCTCTGCCATAAGTAGCAGCTCTTATTAATCCTGCCCCATGGTTTATTTCAAGTTCGTTAACAATAACATTTGGCAGATTCTCCATAAATGAATTGTATTCAGATAACCCGTTGTCGATGTAATAAACACCTACATCCATTCCTACGTAAAGGGGATTAATGCTTCCCACAGAAAAAGCAACACAGTTTGCCGGAATGTTAGGTAGATTAACCGAATAATTTGTCCATGATGAGCCAGCATCTTCTGAAATATAAACCTTCTCGCCACTATCAAATCCTGATAAGCTAACAGCTATTGTTTCAGGGTCTTCAGGGTGAACAGCTATGTATGAAATCTGAAGGTTTGGCAAGCCATTGGATATACTTGCCCAGCTTTCGCCTCCATTATTAGTTCTGTAAATCTTGGCTTCTTTGGATGCATAAATATAATCTCCATTTGATTCGGCTATGGCCAGATTATCAAGATTACCTACTCCAAAGTTTGAAATAGTAGTCCAGCTATTCATTCCATTAGTGGTTTTCTTTACCTCTGATGAACCCACATAAAGAGTTCCAGGCTCAGTTGGATGAATAACGAAAGGGGTAACCCAGTTACCGCCACCTGGTTGGGCAATATTTTGTCCACCATAGTTTCCTCCATTATTAGATTTATAAAAAATACCATTTTGCGAAGTTCCATATACGATATTGCTATTAGTATAATCAACAACACACTCCATACCATCAGCGCCAAGCCATTCATGCCAACTATCAGTTGTGTAAACACTTGTACCATTATCCTGTGATCCACCAAGTATTTTGTATGGATCATTTTTAGATGTTCCAATTTTATAGAATTGTCTGATACTTATTCCTTCGGTTAAATTTGTAAATGTTGAAGCACCGTCGGTAGACTTGCTGATTAGCCCATCACTTCCAACATAAAGTGTACTTCCAAAAAATACCAGCTCATGAATATCGCAATGGGTATATCCAATTGGGTTATTCCATGTCCAGTCGGTTGTTTTAATCCAGGATGTGGCACCGTTTGTAGATTTCCATGTGTTTATTTCGCCAAGATGAACTTCTTCGGCATCGGTTTGTGAAACGCAAAATGCAAGGTCGTACCAAGCCTGACTTCCTTGATTTGGTTGTGATGACCGCATGGAAAATGAATCGCCACTGTCTTCAGATCGGTAAATTCCCGTATTTGATGAAAAATAATAAACATAATCCGGGTTATCTTCACTAACGGCAATTTGAGCGCGACTTCCAGTATTCATGCCTCCTATCTCAACAAAAGTATCACCACCATCCGTAGATTTAAAGAACTTTTGTGTAATTGCATAAACTACATTTGGATTACCTGGCTTAAGTTCCATATCATCGATATTTCCTGAATGTAATTTTGTCCAGTTATCACCTGAGTCAGTTGTTCGGTAAACCCCATCTGTAGTCCCTGCAAAAAGTATAGTTGGATTATTTGGATTTATTAGTAATTTGGAAATAGTACGATTTTGATTTTCCGTCCATGTAAGACCTGTAGTATTCCATGTTGTTCCACCATCAGTTGATTTTAGAACTCCAATGCTATAATTATCATTTGCATCTTTATCACCGGTTCCAATATAAATTGTGTTTGTATTTGTTGGATCGATGGCTATTGCAGAAACTCCTAAAACTGGTTGATTATCGGTCATGGGCGTCCATGTTCCACCTTCGTCTACTGTTTTCCATAATCCACCTGATGGCGATCCTATATAAATTATATTAGGGTCTGTTGGGTCTAACATAATTACATTAATGCGCCCAATTCCTGGATTCCAGTGACCTGTTACATTTGCTGATGTTGCAGGACCTAGTGCAGTCCATCCACTTCTGCTATTTCGGGTATTAACCGGATATTCATCGTTAAACTTAGAAATCTCATTCCATACCTGAGCATGATTAATGCGGTTTCCTGTTGGATAAACACGTTGCTTTGTAAAATTTTCCCAGCGTTTGTATTGCTTCCATCCACTTCCTTTTCCCTTATCATGAGCGGCAAAATACTCATCCGATGCCTTTTGAACATCAAAGAAGTTTACATTCATATCCTTCATCATGTTAACCCAATTTGGAGTTGCGTTGTCATTTGTTGTTGATGTATTGTTTTGCGAATATCCCAAATTAGAAAAAAGTGATATTGCGATAATAGTTAGTAAAATTGATTTAAACAAATTCATGGTTGTTGGTTTGATAATTATTTAGTTTTACACTTTACAAGAGCCAAAAATATAAACATTAGTTGCATATAAAACATATAATAGTATGAGCCAAATTTATATATTCCTTTTTCTTTCCGTAAGTATCTGTTTAACAGCTCAGCAACCAGATTGGCAAAATCAAAAAATATTTGATATTAACAAAGAAAAACCACATGTGAATAGTGTGAATTATGCAGATATCGATTTAGCAAAGTCAGGAGAATTTCAGGAGTCGAGATATTATTTGAGTTTGAATGGAAAATGGAAGTTTAAATATTCCATTGATGATGAATTACGACCCTTAGATCTTTACAAACCAGATTTTGATATTTCAAGTTGGGATGAAATACCCGTACATTCAAATTGGGAAGTTATAGGCCATGGAACTCCAATGTATGTGAATACTGATTATCCTTTTGATAAGAAACCTGAACCTCCATTTATAAAGATTGATAATCCTATTGGATCATATCTGGAATGCCAGGATTTTTGGCGGATAAGTGGCATTGAAAGAGATATTTTTATTTATGGCAAAGATAAGATATCCATAAACGATTTCATTGTTCAGTCATTACTCGTTAATGATTATAAGGATGTTAGTTTTAAGGTTGAGGTTGAAGATAAGGATATCCTAAAGAAAAAAGCAAATTTGCTAGTTCATGCCCAGCTTTTCAATTCAAAGAACGAAGTTGTAATTGATAAAAAAATATTGTAATTGTTGAGAAAATCACAAAATATATATAATGAAAGGAATATTAAAGCAGAATAAAAAACTAAAGGATATTATCTCACAAGTCACGGAGGTTGCTCAATATCTTTGGGAAAGAGGTTGGGCAGAGCATATTGCCGGTAATATTTCTGTGAATATAGACGATCTAATGGATGGTGAATTCCAGGATGATGCTAATTGCCCTATTTTAAGTTTGCCCGATTCCTATCCTGATCTGTCAAACAAATATTTTTTGGTAACCGGCACCGGGAGAAGAATGTGCGATCTTGCCAGGTGGCCTAAAAGAAACGCACTCATCATTAAAATTAGTGAGGACGGAGGATCCTATCATATTTTTACATTGAATAAAAAGGATGAGCCTGAGCTTAAGCCTACCTCTGAGTTGGCAACTCATCTATCCATTCACCAGCAAATCGCAAAGAGGGGTAGTAACGAAAAAGTTATTATACATACTCATGCAACTGAACTAATTGCCCTAACTCATTGTCAGGAAATCAAATCAAAACAGTTGATAAATAATATTATTTGGGGTATGCATCCTGAAGTAATGGCTTTTATTCCAAAGGGTATTGGATTTGTTCCCTATACAATTCCCGGTTCGGTCGAAATTGCAATGAATACCCTAGATGAATTTAAAGATCATGATGTGGTTCTTTGGGAAAAACATGGCGTATTTGCCATAGGAGAAAACGTGATCGACACATTTGATAGTATTGAAATAGTTAGTAAATCGGCCAAAATTTGGTTTATGTGCAAACAGTCCGGATTCGAACCTGAAGGTTTGACAAAAGAACAAATAAACGAATTAAAGAAAAATTACACTTTGTAAAATATGAATTCGAAATATTCCTCAGTACAAATTACAGAAAAACATGCTGCCAATATTGCAAACCATTGGTACAACCTTAAAGGTGATATAGTTCCATTGCCGGGAGAAATTGATTTTAATTTTAAGATTACTACTTCGGTTGATTGTTATTTGCTAAAAGTTAGCAGACCAGATACGGATATTGAATACATCGAATATCAAAATTCTATTCTTGTTCATGTGCACATTAGCAGGTTGGTTAACAACTCTCCTTGTGTTATTCCTAATGTGAATGGCGATTTAATCAGCCAGATATCTGACGAAAATGGACGAAGCAGAGTCGTCAGATTACTCTCGTGGATGCCGGGCAGGTTATGGTCATCTGTAAATCCAATCAATAAGGAATTGCTTGAGAGTCTGGGAAAGCAAGCAGGACTATTAACATCTGCGTTATCTGATTTTGATCATAAAGTTGCCCATCGTAATTTTGAATGGGACATTGCACAAGCATCATGGACCTCTAAATACATACATTTGTTTAACGATAAGCAGAAGCAAATTGTTGAATATTTCCTTGGCAGATTCGAAAGTATACATAAACAGTATTCAGATTTAAGGAAAAGCGTTGTTCACAATGATGTAAATGATAATAATATCGTTGTAAGTGATGAACTAATTAAGCCCAAAGTTGTGTCAATTATTGATTATGGCGATGCAATCCATACCCAATCAATTAACGATCTAGCAATTACCATCGTTTATGCAGTGATGAATAAAGAGGATGTTCTTGGTGCATCATTACCGATTGTTACCGGCTATCATAGTAGTTTTCCAATAACCGAAAATGAATTGGAATTACTTTACACTCTAGTAGCCATGCGACTAATTATAAGTGTAACTAAATCAGCAGTAAATAAAAATTCAGAACCTGAAAATAGTTACCTTCTTATCAGTGAAAAAGCTGCTTGGGATGTGCTTCAACGCTGGATTCAAATTGATGATAATCTTGCATATTATAGTTTTAGAAATGCATGTGGGTATACACCTCATCCAAACTATAAACATTTCATTGATTGGGTAAAAAAACAATCTTTTTCATTGTTGGATCTTTTTCCAACTGTTGATAATGGTGAGGTTATGTTGGTAGATATGAGTGTTGAAAGTACCTGGTTAGGACATGAAACTGAGTATAATGATAATGATGTAATGGCTTTTAAAATAGGGCAATTGCAAAGTAAAAACCCTCATGCAATGATTGCTGGTGGGTATTTGGAACCACGCCCACTTTATGTAACCGATGCCTACAAAACAGAAGGCAATAATGGATCAGTTTTTAGAAGTGTTCACCTTGGAGTCGACTTTTGGTTGCCAACCCATACTCCAGTTCACGCATTATTTGATGGGGAAGTGGAAGTTGCTGTTAATTGTGTAGGTGATAAGGATTATGGAGGGCTTATAATTTTAAAGCACAATATTGATAAATACAGTTTTTATACACTTTACGGACATCAAAGTGTTGATAGTGTAACGAATCTGAAAAAAGGTGATATTATAAAAAAAGGTCAGAAGATTAGTGAACTTGGTGCGCCCGAAGAAAACGGAAATTGGGAAACCCATTTGCATTTTCAGATTATGTTGGATATGTTAGGAAATGAAAAAGATTTTCCCGGAGTTACGTATCCGCATCAGGTTGATGTTTGGAAGAGTATATGCCCTGATCCAAATATTCTTTTTAAGAATAAGAACCTGATTGTTAATGAGGCAATTGAAGACTCAAAATTAATTAACTACAGAAACAGACATCTTGGCAAGAGTTTAAGTTTATCTTATTCCAAACCTTTACGGATAGTAAGAGGTTCAGGAGTTTACCTGTTGGATAACATGGGAAATAAATATCTTGATACGGTAAATAATGTGGCACATGTTGGTCATGAGCAACCCAGAGTTGTTGAGGCAGGCAGAAAACAAATGTCGGTCTTAAACACAAACACACGGTATCTTCATAATAATATCAATGATTTTGCCGAGGAATTACTGAGTACTTTTCCTGATGAACTATCTGTAGTTCATTTTGTTAATTCAGGAAGTGAAGCCAATGAACTTGCTCTACGAATGGCCAAAGCTGCCACCGGCCAAAAAGACATGATTGCAGTTGAGGTTGGTTATCATGGTAATACTTCTGGTTGTATAGATGTTAGTTCATATAAATTTGATGGTAATGGAGGAAAAGGTGCCCCTGAGCATACTCATATTATTCCACTTCCCGACTCATTTAGAGGTATGTACCAAGGTAAAAATACAGGCCCGAAATATGCGTCACATATTCAGGATCAACTTGATATAATCCATTCTAATGGTAGAAATATTGCCGCCTTTATCTGTGAAAGCATTATCAGTTGCGGTGGACAAATTGAATTGCCCCAAGGTTATTTGTATAAGGTTTACGAACTGGTAAGAAGCTCAGGTGGTATTTGTATTGCCGATGAAGTACAGGTTGGATGCGGACGCGTTGGAAGCAAGTTTTGGGGATTTGAACTGCATAATGTTATTCCCGATATCGTAACAATTGGTAAACCCATTGGAAATGGACATCCCCTTGCAGCCGTTGTTTGTACACGAGCAGTTGCAGATGCCTTCGCCAATGGAATGGAATACTTTAATACATTCGGAGGCAATTCGGTTTCATGCGCTATCGGATTGGAAGTATTGAGAGTTATAAAGGATGAAAAGCTACAGGAGAATGCATTAGTAGTTGGAGAATATCTTAAACATGAATTAGGAATTCTTCAAAACAAATTTCCAATAATTGGGGATGTGCGAGGGCAGGGTCTATTTTTAGGATTTGAACTTGTTGATCAAAACAAAAATCCACTCACAGAAAAAACAGCATATTTGGCAAACAGGATGAAGGATAAGGGTATACTAATGAGTGTTGATGGAAGAGACAATAATGTAATTAAGATTAAACCTCCAATTGTTTTCTCAATGGATAATGCAATTGAGCTAATTTCCAGATTAACATCAGTGTTTACCGAAGATTTCATGATCAATATACCATACCTCCAGAGAGTATTTCCTATTCCATTGTCATAATTCTATTAATAGCTTGGTAAGATGCTTTTTCATATTGAAACCTGATTCCCAATTCTGGAAAATTAATTTTTAATTATTATAGTTAATATCCACTTGTTAAGGTGTTTAGGCTTTTAATGAATTTGTGGCACTTGCATTGCTATTAATAAAGTATTATATTTGAATAAAAACGAAAGGACTTTACATATGAAACTTTACAGACTAACATTTTTGCTAATTCTGGCAATTAGCATAATTTCATGCAACAATAAAAAAACTGATGACCCGGAACCGGAAATAACACAAAGCATGCTCCTGTCTTCGCCAATGCAACACCTAGAGATTCTCAGCGATCAACTTGGTTAATAGTTGCTGTTCATTATCCATATTAAGGAGGATGTTTTTATTTGTTTTGGACTCTGGCATTATTACCTGTAGTTGATACATTGTTTGGGTTAGTTCAGCGGCTCTTTTAACGGAAAATTGTATATGATCCTTACTTAAAAGTCTTTCAAGTTCTTTGTAAATTGCATAAGCAGTAAATGATATGCAGATATGTGCCTCTATCCGATTTCTTAAATAATGATAGATAGGCCGTATTTTCAAATCTGTTTTAGACATTCTGAATGCCCTTTCAATATACCATAGGTTATTATAATTCTCGATAATATTTTTTACCCCTAGCCGTGTGTTGGTAATGTATCCTTTTAAGCCATCCCAGGCCGCATCATTTTTAAATCTTTCGTAATCAATAGTAATATCTATTTCACCTTCCAGTTTTAAGTACTTGTTGTAGCCTTTGTTATTAATACTTGACTTGGTCAATTTACCAGAAGTGATACGTTTTTCTAATCGACTTAATCCTCTTTTTCGGTTATGCGCATCTTTTTTTGCCCGTTTGTCAGAGTGACTAATTATTAGTCTTTGTCCAGGAGACTTTACTATTATTTTATGCTCACCATCTTTTAACTTGGCCTCAAGTATTTGTTCCTTTGTACTAACACTTTCATTTTTTATCCTTGCTCCCAAAATATACTGATACCCATTTTGCTTCAACTGTTTTAGATTTTCAGTTGATAACAAACCGGCATCCGCTACAACAATTGGTTTTGACAAATTAAATTTCTTGCTTAGTTTTTCTAGCACCGGGATTAAAGTATGACCTTCATAAATGTTTCCTTCAAATATTTCATAACCTATTGCATAACCACCCAAGCCAACTAGTAGACCAAGAAAAATTTGGGGGTTTTGGTGTTTGCCATCTTTTGAGAAACCTGTTTTACGAAGATCATCTTCATCTGATGATTCAAAATACAATGTGGTCATATCGTAAAAAACAACGCTTAACTTGTTATTCAATAGTTTCTTGGTATGCTCAAAAGAGATTTGTTCAACTTGATCTTTAAGGCTGTTGTTCAGTTTGTCCAGAAAACGGTAAATGCTGCTGGCAGTGACTTTAATGCTCTGGTAACGGAATAAATAATCGACTGTCTTTAATTTACTTAAAGGAAAAGCAAGTCGGGCTATAACCAAATGTCGGAACAAATCTTCCTTTACTTTATTAAACCCAATAGAATCATAGATTCGTCCAAAGATTAATTCCGGGCCGATTACTTGGACATTTGAGTTCTTTAGCGTTTTTAGAAAACTTTCAATCTGAGCATCTTCTTGCGAAACAAACAGAGATGTTTGCTGAAGCATCTTGTTCAGTTCATGTTTTGCCTGATAGAGAAGTAAAATTATTCCTTCTTCTGTTTTACTGCTACCAATTGTTTTGACCACTTTATATTTTTGTGATTCTTTGGAAATGATTTGAACACTGATGCTACCGCTTCTATTCTTTAATTTTCTAATAAACATGCCGTAAATATACAATGCAACACCCAAAATGAAAAATCACCCCTTGAATATCTGTAACTTAAGGCTTGTTATTTAGAGGGTGGCGAAGACAAGAATGAATCATCTGGGTTATTTCGATAAATTTCAAATTCATATGCATTGAACCTATTTAATCCATCTTTAGTGGCTATCCATACAAATCCACGCTTATCCTGAATAATATCAAGGACGTAGTTATT
>FLOH01000634.1_pt1 | contig 68640 bp, 86 predicted proteins | sample 756751 | NCBI WGS metagenome assembly FLOH01 (sample SAMEA4026879, study PRJEB14308) | marine metagenome | biome: coastal water; material: water | depth 74 m
GAAATAACCATGATCCACTGCTAACATTAATGCACGATTATTATGAGGTTTGATAATTCTAGATAATCTATTTTTTAATCCCCAATCCATATCTATACGATTTTGAAATTAAAAAAAACCCGTCTTAAGCCTTTGTTATTTAGTAATGATAATTTTCATTGCATTGTCACCACTACGTGCATGATCAAATGCTTTTTGAGAATCAGTGATAGAATATGTATGAGTAATGAGTTGTTTAACATCAATTTGAGAGGATTCGATTAATTCAAGTGCATCTTTAGTATCAGCGTCAGAAGCGGCATAACTAGTTACAAGAGTAATTTCTTTAGAGTAAACCTTACTCATATCCAAATTAATCATAGCGCCTTTTGAAGGCACACCAAACATCATTACAGTTCCCCCTTTTCGAACCATATCAATTGCATCTTCAAGAGCTTTTAGACTACTAGTTGCAACAATTGCAACATCCACACCTAGTCCATCAGTATTGTCAAGAATCTTTTGTTTTCTATTTTCATCCATAGAATTAATGGACTCTGTAATGTGGAATTTTTTTGCAAAGTCTAGTCTAAAATCATTTAGATCAAAACAGAAAATTTTTGAGAAATTTTTTGCATTTGCAAGCATTACGTGCATCATTCCAGTAGGACCAACTCCAAATATTGCAACAGAGTCACCTTCTTGATAAAAACATTTTTTCCAAGATCTAACGCAGCATGCCAATGGTTCAATCATTGCAGCTTCTTCAAAACTTGTAGAATCAGAAATTTTTAAAACACCACCATTAGAAACATTCCATGCAGGTACAACATATTCTTCAGATAAGCCACACGGAGACAAATTAGTTTCAGAGTATTTTTTACACATTGTTTCATTACCGTGATTACAAAAACTACAATCATAGCAAGAAACATGATGGTGAGTAAATACCCTATCACCTTTTTTAAAATCAACTACATCAGAAGCAACATCCAAAATTATTCCGGCAGGTTCATGACCAAGACGCATTGAGGGTTGACCGTATTGACCAAATACTTTTTCTAAATCAGAACCACAAATACCACATGCATGCATTTGAACTAAAATATCACCAGAAGTTAAGACAGGTTTTTGAATATCGTCAACAGAGATAACAGACGGAGATTTTACAGAAGCAGATTTCATGGTTGATTATTAAAAAATTGAGTATAAGTAGATTAGATTATACGCCGAGGATCTTTTTTAACATTAATCTATAATTAACTTCAGTTTTTTCACTTCCTGCAGCAGGTAATGCAAAGACAAGGGTGGATTTTTCGGCTCTAAGGGTAGTTAATTCATCATTAATTGATGATGTGATATCATCACTAACTAAAATTAATCCAACATCAGAATCATCAGTTAATTTTGTTATTTCAGCTAAAGCATCATTAGGAGTTTCAGTAATTATACCAGGAATTCCTGCAAATTGGAAACTAGTTACAAAGGATTTACTGCCAACAGTAAATATTTTCATAGTTAAAATTTTCTTTATTCTAATTTAACCCTTTTTGGAGTACAATAGATCAGGAAAGGTTGATTTAGTTTAAAAATTTAGTAATTTCATGACAGAAATCGATACACAAAAAGATTTTTTCCTTTTTCCGCATGGAAATATGGGTCTCAAACAAAAGATAACTGATGTTTTGATTGCAAAAGGATGTTCTGAAGCAAAGATCACCATGGGAGTGGGAACAAAAGTTGGCAATGTAGGAGATTACATGGTTCAATTATGGCCACCAGGACCAACACCAAACCAAATCAAGATTCAACGAATAACTAAAGTTGAAGAAGTAGAGCCTGAAGGCATGGTTGGATTGTGGAAAGGTGTTTCAAAAGAAGATGTTGAATCTATTCCTTTGGAATAAGATCAACTAAATCCAGCACCAAAATCAGTGCCTTGTTTTAACACGTCACTGGATTCTGAACTTTTTAATTTTCTATAAAGTAATGTTTCATAAACAATTTTCATTGCTTCCTCATCCTCAACACTACAATCAGATTTAATTTGATTTTTGTATTTTTCTAATTTTGCAACATCTTGCTCATCAACAGAAACATCATCATGAACCATTAAATTTGCAATTTTTTCAATTTCTAAATTTTGTTTATACTCATCCATATTATTACATATAATTTCTAGTTATTATATATTTTAAAAATAAATAATTAAAGATCAGAAATTAGGCCAGATAGAAAATCACTAAATTCATCATCAGAAAAAGTAATTTGCTCAACTTTATTTTTATGTTTAGCAAATTGTGCAGATTCTAAATGATAACAAGAAGTTTTACCATGTAAATCACCAAAATAAAATCCAGGACAAGAACAAAAACCACCTACAGGATCAATCCAATGTTCCTCTCCTTTTCCAACTACAGTCCAAATTTGTCTTTGACTAGGCTCAAAAAGATGTAGCTTTACACGTTTTTCAGAAACTAATAACTCAATTCTATCAGGATCCTTACTCATACTAGTTTATCACATAGCATAGGTATAACCTTGATGTTTTAAAAATAATAATTTTTTAAAAAATAAAAATATTAAAAATAATTATTCAAATGTATCATAGGGTTCAATGGGTTCTACAGTTGTTTTATTATCTTTAAGCCATTCTAAAGTTTTTACAAAAGAATCTGCAAGTTCAATCGTAGTTAAAACAGGAATTCCAAGTTCTAAAGATTTTCGTCTAATTTGATATTCGTCATCTAGCATTCCAACATATTTTTCTAAAGTTGAAGTACTAGGAATATTAATTATAAAATCAATTTTTCGGTCATAAAGTAAATCAGAGATATTTGGTTTTCTTTCAGGTTCTGAGATTTTATGAACAATTTCAACCTGACCTATTTTTTCTTCAAAAAATTCTGCAGTATGTTCAGTTGCTAAAATTTTAAATCCTAAATTTTTAAGTTTTGCAATTGAAGATAGTAATTTTTCTTTATTTTCTGAACCTCCAACAGTTACAAGTGCAGATCCTTTACTAGGTAAATTATAGCCTACAGAAGTTAGTCCCTTAGATAATGCATCATAGAAACTATTTCCAAAACAGGCAGCTTCACCAGTGGATTGCATTTCAACGCCCAATGAAATATCTGCACCTTCTAGTTGCATAAAAGAAAATTGAGGAACTTTAATTCCATAATTAGTAATTTTTTGCCATTTATTTTCAGGTATTTTAGGCAGAGGTTTATTCAAGATAGCCTTAGATGCCAAAGAAATCAAGTTCAATTTTACAAGTTTAGAAACAAAGGGCATGGACCGTGATGCTCGAATATTAAGTTCAATCACATAGACATGATCATCATAAACTAAAAATTGAAGATTAAATGGTCCACGAACATTAAATGTTAATGCGATTTTTTTTGTATACTCAGTAATAGTTTCAATAATTTTATTACTTAATCTCCAAGGAGGAATGACCATCATAGCATCACCAGAATGAACTCCGGCACTATCAATATGTTCAACAATTGCACCAATTACAACTTGTTCACCATTACTAACTCCATCCACATCAACTTCAAGTGAATTTAACATGAATTTAGAAATTACAACAGGATGATCAGGAGATACATCAGTAGCTTCTTTGACATATGTTTTTAATTCATCTTGAGACCAAACAACTTTCATTGCAGCTCCAGATAAAACATATGAAGGTCTAACAAGCACAGGGAATTCAACATCTTGTGCAAAAGTTTTAGCTTCATTGAGATTTGAAAATGCTTGCCAACGTGGTTGTGGAATGTGAAGCTTATCAAGTTCAGCACTAAATTTTGAACGATCTTCAGCTCTATCAACATCATGTGCACTAGTTCCCAAAATTTTGATACCATGTTGTGCAAGTCCAGGAGTAAGATTATTTGCAGTTTGTCCACCAACACATGTAATGATACCTTTTGGATTTTCAAATTCAGTGATATCTAAAATTCTTTCTTGAGTTAACTCTTCAAAGTAAAGTCTTGTACAAATATCATAATCAGTTGAAACAGTTTCAGGATTACAATTTACTACACAAACATTTTTTTCGCCATTTTCCTGTAGTCCCCAAACCATGTTAACAGTACCCCAATCAAATTCAACACTACTTCCAATTCTATATGGACCTGCACCAAGTACAATTATTGCTTTTTCATCTTCAGGTATTATAACATCATTAGAATGTCCACCATAAGTCAAGTACAGATAATTAGTAACAGCAGGCCACTCAGCAGCAAGTGTATCAATTTGTTTTACAGATGGAATTACGCCTAAATTTTTTCTTAGGGTACGTATTTCATCAGGAGTTGTATCTTTTGCACGTGCAATTTGTTTATCAGCAAAACCCATTTTTTTAGCCTCCCAAAGTAGAGATTCGTCAAGTTCTGAATTTTTTAATTTATCTTCAATATTTACAATATTTTGAATTTTTTCTATAAACCAAGGATCAACTGTAGATAATTCATAAATCCGTTTTACTGAAATTTTCATTTTAAGTGCAATTGCAACATGATAAAGAATATGATCATCGTGATGAGAAAGTTTGTGTTCAATTTCTTCCTCAGTGTATGTAACACCGTTAGTACGATTCAAAACTAAACCGTCATTTCCAATATCTAACATTCGAATTGCTTTTTGAAATGATTCCTCAAAAGTTCTACCAATAGCCATGACCTCACCAACAGATTTCATAGTAGGTCCTAGTCTTCGATTTACAAGTTCAAACTTTTCAAAATCCCATCTAGGATGTTTGCATACAATGTAATCTAACGAAGGTTCAAAACAAGCAGTGGTGTTTTGTGTAATCCGATTTACAAGTTCTGATAAATTATATCCTAATCCAATCTTTGCAGACATGTATGCCAACGGATATCCAGTTGCCTTACTTGCAAGTGCAGATGAACGTGAAAGGCGAGGATTAATTTCAATGGCAACATACCTGTCAGAATCAGGATCAAGAGCATATTGAATATTACATTCACCGACAATTCCAACGTGTTTTGTTGCGCGTAATGCAGCAGTACGCAACATGTGGTATTCATGATTATCAATAGTTTGAGATGGTGCAACTACAATGTTATCACCAGTGTGCACTTTCATGGAAAGAACATTCTCCATGTTACATACAATTACATTATTTCCATCATAATCTTGCATTACCTCATATTCAATTTGTTTCCAATGACCAATGTATTCCTCAACTAGTACTTGATTAACGAGACTAGCCTTTAGACCTCGTTCAACAATTTCATGAAGTTCAATTTCATTATAAGCAACGCCACCACCTCTGCCACCTAAAGTATATGCAACTCGGACAATTACAGGATAAGATAATTCTTCTGCAGTCTTTTTTGCATCCTCAAAATTATTTACGGTGCTACTTTTTAGTACAGGCATTCCACACTGTTTCATAGAGTCCTTGAAGAGCTGTCTATCTTCAGTATTTTTAATTCCAGGAATTTGAGTTCCAAGTACATTAACGCCATATTTTTGTAAAATTCCAGAATCATCAAGAGTTACGCCACAATTTAGGGCAGTTTGACCGCCATATGCCAGCATAATTCCATCAGGTCTTTCTTTTTCAATAATTGATTCTACATATTCAGCATTCACTGGAAGTAAGTACACTTTATCGGCAAATCTAGTATCAGTCTGTATTGTAGCAATATTTGGATTTATCAGTACACTATTGATTCCATCTTCATGTATTGCTTTAAGACATTGACTTCCAGAATAATCAAATTCACCAGCTTCGCCAATTTTGATGGGGCCACTTCCAAGTACAAGTATTTTTTTTAGGGATTCATTCTTAGGCAATTTTTTTTGACTCCATTAAATTTTTTAATTCTTCAAAGATAAATTTACAATCATTAGGTCCAGGAGCAGCTTCTGGATGAAATTGTACTGCAAAACAATTTTGGTTTTTATGTTTTATGCCTTCAACTGTATGATCATCAGCATTTGTAAACCATAAATTAAAATCAGATTTTTCAAGAGATTCAGGGGTTATACCGTAACCATGATTTTGGCTAGTGACATAGACTTGGTTATTTTCAAGATTAACACAAGGTTTGTTTTGACCCCTATGACCATACTTTAATTTGTAAGTTTCAGTATTTCCAGCAATACCAATAATTTGTGCACCTAAACATATTCCCAGTGTAGGAACATTATTTTCAATTAATTTTTTTACAGCAATAATTGTATCAGGACATTTTTGTGGATCACCAGGACCACTGCTAAGTACAACTCCTTTTGGGTCATATGACATTATTTTTTCATAAGAAGTATTCCAAGGAACTAAAATTACTTTGTACCCAATTTCTCGAATATTTCTTATAATTGCATTTTTTGCACCAGTGTCTACTACAACAACAGACTGTTCCTGATTACCGTAAATTTTTTCATGTTTTGTAGATACAACATCCATAAATTGTTCAGAGTCATAGTGAGTTGCAGACGCAAGTTGTTTTTTTACATCTTCAACATTAATTTCAGAATCAGAGACAACTAATGCAGCCATCATAACACCGCTATTTCGAAGCTTCATAGTTAATGCGCGAGTATCAATTCCAGAAATTCCAGGAATTTTTTCATTGTACATCCACTCATCTAAGGTCATCGAAAGATTCCAATGACTTGCAGTTAAAGATAATTCATGAATTACTAATCCACGAACTTGAATTTTATTTGATTCAAAAAATTTAGAAATTCCATCTTCATCGTTAACTGAAGGATCAGGAACACCGTAATTTCCAACTAATGGATATGTTAGACTTAGTAATTGGCCATTGTATGAGGGGTCAGTAAGAGCTTCAGTATACCCCACCATCCCAGTATTAAATACAATTTCACCAAAAGTGGTTGTAGAAAAACCAAATCCTTCACCATCAAGAACAGTTCCATCGTCGAAAATTAGCTTTCCAAACTTTTTTGCATAATTTGATTTCTTTGTAGTAATCGTGAACCCTCGTAAAGTCCTAATCAAAGTGAATTTAAGTTTTATGTGAAATACAGATAAAAAAAGTTGATCGCACTAAAAAATTAAATAATCAAAGGGCTTGGAACTCTTCGCTCCATTTATGATAAGCACGGATCATTTCAGTAGAAACACTTGGTTTACGTCTAGCCATAATATCTTTGAAATCAGCAGTGGTAAGTTCTCGTGGTTGTATTGGATCTTCACCCTCAATAGGTTCATGATAATTAGGAGCATTGAAAATTTCATGAACAGTCTTAATTTGTGCGGCCTGACAAACATCCTTGATATCACTTGCACTGTATCCATCAAACAATTTAGCAAGTTCAGCATTATTCAAATTATAATTTTTATTTAGAGGTGCAGTATATTGTGCAAAAAGATTCTCCCTAGCTTCTAGTGTAGGTAATGAAACATAAATTCTCTTTTGAAATCTTCTAAGGAAAGGAGTATCAAGACTCCAAGGTTTGTTAGTAGCTCCAACAACATAAAGCATCAATTGTTTTCCTTTGCCATTTACACCATCCATTTCAGTAAGGAATTGATTTCTAGATCTAACTTCTCCACCAACTTCACTATTTCTAGCTCCAAGTAGAGAATCAACTTCATCGACAAATAGAATTACAGGTTTACCTTCTTTCTCAGCATATTGTCTAGCCATAGCAAATAATTTTGAAACATTTTTTTCAGCTTCTCCTAACCATTTACTCATCAAAGAAGATGCATCCACATTAATGAAATAGCCATCCATTTCATTTGCAGTTGCAGCTGCTAGCATAGTCTTTCCAGTACCCGGCGGACCATAGAGCAACATGCCTTTTGGCCATCCAAGAGGAAATAGATCAGGTCTTTTTGTAGGATAAACAATAGATTCACGTAATGCACTTTTAGCCTCATCTAATCCAATAACTTGATCCCAAGTTACATTAGGTTTTTCTTTCATTACAAGATCTTCAAAATCATTTTCATTTTCTTGTCTTTTTACAGATGCTTTTTGCTCAGATTCAGAAGCTTTAGGATCTACTGCAGGCTCAACACCGTGTGCTTGTTGTAATGCACCGATTCGATTGTGATATGAATTGCATCTATCTTTGTAGATATTATTTAATTTACTATTTGGATATAATTGTAATAATTTTACAAGAGCATCTATTGCATGTTGATAATGAGTAATAGCCATTCCACGGGCACCTTGGGAATCAAATTTTATTGCCTCAGAAGCGTATTTGCTTGCTGTGTTTTCTAATTCTTGTGGTGCTAAACTCATATCAATTACCTTGTATTATGTCCTGAAGAATTTTGTTGGTATCCTACAGTGTTAACCTCTGTCACAAAATTGGTTAAATTAATTCCACCTGTTTCATCACGGTTATAATCAGGTCCATCACAATATTTTTTTTTAAAATCAGATTCATTATCAATACGAGCATGCAAATCCTTTACTTTGTTAATAGAATCTTCAGCTGAAAGTATTAGTTCAGAAATTTCATCATCTAAATTATCCATAGAGTTAGCAGTGACTGTAATAATAGACGTAAAATACTCTAAAATTGAACGCATTTCCTTCTTATCAGCATATTTGCACAACATAAAATCAGCAATTCTAACAATCTTATCTAAATCTTGTAATTCATCTAAAGTTAATTTATCGATTTTATTAGTATCAGAAGATTTTACATCAGATAATTTTTTATCGATAATTGAAGAAATTGAGCGAATACGTTCAATATCCTTTAAAAAATTATATTTAGAATTGAGCATTATCAAACATTAGATAATTTAAAAAAATCAACAAGAGGATACTGCTTATTTAATTTAGAGTCTGCCATCAATTTTACTTTATCAAGTAAGAGTGCAGATGCATCATTACATTTACTAAAATCAAATCTCGCCTTAGTAAGAGCAGCAGAATCCAATACAATACTACCTAAATGTACAGATAATTCAGATAATTTTTGGCTAGAGATAGGAGAAATAATAAATAATTTGGCGCTAACAGTTCTAATCATAGGGATAGAAGAAGGTAAAATTTTAGGAATGCTGTGTATCCCAGAGATAGAACCAATTTGATTTTTAATTTGAAGTAATACGTCTAAAGAAAAAACTATCAGTTGTTCCAACCGTATACTTTTAAGATGTGAGTTGTCCATCTCATCAAAATCAGTAACAAGATATTGGTTTAAATTTTTTAATTCAATTCTTTGTTTTTGAAGAATATCAATAATGCTAGTAAGTAAATTAACAGAATAATCTAATCTAGGTACAAGAGTTACAGAATGAGAAATGTTTTCAAATTCTAAGGTATCAGTACTACATTTTACTAGCATGTTATATTGTTAAAGCATATTTTGTATTTGAGGGCAGTGTAACAATTATTTTAGTAACCATAGTTACACATACCAATGGATACAATTTTGAAAAAAATTAAGCATTTGTGTAAAGGAATTTAGCTCTCAATTTTACCTAATAACAAATTAAGTAAAATCATGGTAAATGAGCAAGTATTAACAGTAAGTTTGGAGGAATTTGGGCTCAGTAAATATGAATCTCAGGCATATGTAGCATTAATCTCCAAAGGAACAATTTCAGCAAGTGAATTAGCATATTATTCAGAAGTTCCAAGAACAAAAATTTATCCAACTTTATTAAAATTAGAAAATAAAAAATTGGCAATCATATCAAAAAGTAAGCCAATAATGTGTACTGCAATTTCACCAGAGGATGCATTTGATGGAGTGATTCATGAACAAATTAATAAAATTAATGCCATGAACACATTAGTATCTAATTTAAAAAAAACAAGTGAAGAAAGTAGAAAGTCAAGAGGATCAGAAGAAAAAAGATATTTTCATATTAGTGCAAACAAAGTTTTAACTCAACTTCAAACAATGATTGAAGGATCAAAATCATCAATTAAAATAATGACAGATCAAGATGGTTTTGGATTATTAGCTGAATGTAAAGAACAGCTTGTAGGAGTAATTCGCAGAAATTTAGATGTTAAAGTAATTATTTCATCAACACAAATTTGTTCAGAATCATATAGAGCAATTCCAGATGGGGTAGAAATTAAAACATCAGACATCACACAAAATTGTTTTATTTTTGATGAAACGGAATTATTAATGATAAATAATGACAATGGTAAGGCAGCCGTATTTTCATCAACAGAAATACTAGGAATTAATCAAGAAAAAGTATTTTCAAATATTTGGAAAAATTCAATTAAAACAAAGGTTGTAGCAGATATGACAAAAGCAGACGCACAGGAAATTTATAAAATTATAAAAATTGTCAGTGAAACAGGTTTAACATATATTCTAAATTCTACAAGGGAATCAAAAAAATTAGAAATAGACTTTCTAAAATTATTAGAAAAAAACGGAATAATTCTAAAATTAAAATCACTAGATGATATTATTGAAATAATGGATGCAATTATCCAAATTACATGTTCAGGACATGTTAATTTTGAAGCAAACACAAAAAATATCACAGTGGAATCAAAACTAAATAACGGACATTCATTACCATGGGTTTCAATTTTAGAAGGGTATTTACAAAAACAAGGTTACAAAACGAGAACAGTGTATCAAAATAATTCCAATAAAGGGGAAAAAACACATATCAAAATAAGTAAAACCTAAAATCAACCTCAAAAAATAATAGAATGTTGATTGAAGAAAAACTAAAAACATTAGGAGTTACACTACCAAATCCTCCAACACCAGCAGGATCATATGTTCCTGCAATTAAAACAGGTAATTTGTTATTCATTTCGGGACAGATTCCAATGGAAGAAGGTAAAGTGATTTTTACAGGAAAGGTTACAAATGAAAATATAGAAACAGCTCAGAAATCAGCAAAAATGTGTGCAATTAATCTTTTAGCTCAAATGAAAAGAGAATTAGGCAGTTTGGATAAAGTCACAAAAATTGTTAGAATATCAGGATTCATAAATTCAGATCCTGAGTTTTATCAACATCCCAAAATAATTAATGCAGCGTCAGATCTATTCTTTGATATATTTGGAGATAAAGGAAAACATTCAAGAATTGCAGTTGGGGTGGCTTGTTTACCATTAAATGCCATGACAGAAATAGATGCCATAGTTGAATTTTCAGAATAAATTAAAACTTAATTTAAAAAATAAGAAATAACCAGAAAAATTATTTAATTTGTTTATTTAATTCAGTAATGAATTTCTTAATTTTTTGTTTTGGAACTACTGCACCACATGCTTTATCATGTCCGCCTCCAGAACCACCCAGACTAGTAGCTAAAAGATTAACGATTCTACCTAAGTGAACTTTACAGTTTTTAGAGCCACGTACAGAGACAGCATAAATTCCATGATCAATTCTTTCTTTGTATGCAACACCAACATCTTTTCCAGATAAACCCATTACAAAATTAACAGCACCACTTGCACCAGAATCTAAAATTTCCATATGTCCAAGATTACTCATTGTTTTCATACCTACTTTCACTTTAGCAATAATCTGAGATAATTTTTCTACTTGAATCTGTGCAAATTCAAAAGTATTTGGAATATCATGAGGGAATTTAGAATCAGCTAATTCTTCAACCAAGTATTGTAAGTAATCAGGTTCTCTCTGATGTCCGACAATATTGTATGTCATGACAGTTGCACTAATCAAAGCAAATTGTCTGTCGTAAATTTGAAGTAATTTTGAACCTAGAGGTCTATCTTCCATATAATCAGTAATAGCAGCACATGTTGCTACAAAAGAAGCATGATCATTTAATTTTGATTTATAGGCATTGTAAACTTGGACAGTGGTACATTCATTGATATCATGAATAACTTTTACTTTGAGTTTTTCTAAAGAAGTTATAACAGTTGGATCAATGTCATGATGATCAATGTAAGTTACAGAAACTTTATTTTTTCTAAGTCGACTCATAATATCAATAAATTCGTCTTGTGTTTTTTTACTTAAACCTAAATCACAAATGAATAAAGATTTTAATTTTTCATCAGATACTACTTGGTTTAATGCTTCCATTTGACCAGGGTAATCTACCAAAATAGAATCACCACCAAAAGCTTGTCGAACTAATGCAGCTGAACTAATTCCATCACAATCTTCTTTATGAGAAATACAAATAACTTTAGTTCGTTGTGATGTAGTTACTTTCTTAGTTGCTGGTTTTTTAATTGCTACTTTCTTAGTTGCTGGTTTTTTAATTGCTACTTTCTTAGTTGCTGGTTTTTTAGTTAAAGTCTTAGTTTTAGATAACACCAATACATTATCAAAAAGTACAAACCCTCATTTAAATGAAGAATATTAAATTAAAATTTTTGAAAAGATTTTTTTATATTTACCTGAATTAATGAATCAGAATTTACATAAATATGGTAAAAAGATTCTCCATCCAATTGGGTCTGATAGTCAATTTCTTGAATTTTTTCTAATTCTTCAGGAGAAGCATTTAAGATCAATTCATCTAATTGTTGTAAATTATTACGATCTTCAGCATTCATTAATTTTTAATTAGAAATTTAGATTTATGAACAAAAGTTGCCATATTAGACTAATTAGTAAATTTAGTAGACATAATTTTAGAGAAAATATAATAGAAGAATTTTGTTAGGCTCATTATGGAAACCAAAAATATTGGACTTAGAGGAATTGAAGTAGCAGATACTAAAATATCCAATATTGATGGTGAGAAAGGAAAATTAATTTATCGAGGATTTAACATATTAGATCTTACAGAAAATTCAACTTTTGAAGAAACAGCATATCTACTACTTTATGACAAGTTACCCACTAAGAACGAATTAAATGAATTTAATACAAAATTAATCGAAGCCAGAGAAATACCAAAACAAATGCAAAAAAATATGGCAAATTGGAGAAAGGATGCAGATCCTATGGATATGCTTCAAGCATTTGTATCAGCACTTGCAGGATATTATGATGAAGAGTTCTTCAGTAAAGAGGCAAGTTACGATAAAGCAATAAATCTCATTGCAAAAGTTCCAACGATAATTGCAAGTTGGCAAAGAATTAGAAACGGGTTAGAAGTTGTTGACTCAGATCCATCATTAAGTCACGCTGCAAATTTTCTATACATGATGTCAGGGGAAAAACCAGATATCGAAGTTGAAAAAATATTTGATGTCTGTTTAATATTACATGCAGATCATACATTCAACGCATCAACATTTACAGCAAGACAAGTTGCATCAACAAGAGCACATATGTATTCAGCATCAAGTGCAGCAATCGGTGCACTCAGTGGAGAATTACATGGAGGTGCAAATACAGAAGTAATGAAAATGTTATTAGAAATTTCTAAAATTGATAATGTACAATCATGGATAAAAGAAAAATTAATGCGAGGAGAAAAAATTATGGGAATGGGACATGCAGTATACAAAACATATGATCCTAGAGCCCAAGTTTTAAAAGAATTATCAAGAAAATTAGCTACTAAAAATAAAGAACCATGGTTTGATAAAACTGAAGAAATTGAAACTGCAACAATATCTGAAATGAAATTACAAAAGAACAAGGACATTTATCCAAATGTGGATTTGTATAGTGCATCAATTTACTACATGTTAAAAATTCCAATGGACCTTAACACTCCAATTTTTGCAATTTCAAGAGTTGTAGGATGGGCAGCACATATCATTGAAGAAAAATTTGCAGAAGCTGCACCAAAAACAGCACTGTATAGACCAAAAGCAGTGTATGTAGGAAAAGATTGTGGGCCAGAAGGATGTGAATACAAAGAGTTAGATTTAAGAGAATGATTATTAATTTCGGGTACTAAGCCATTCTTTTGCCTTAGAATTAACATCATGTTTGTATAAAACTTCAAAAACCATATCATAAAATGTGATACCTTTTGTTGAGCCTGATTATCTAGCCACTTTATTCCATCTGACAATTCTGGATCATGTTCAGAAAATTCAACTAATTCATCAACCATTTTTGAAAAGAAAGCCTGTGATTCTATCATATGTATAGATTTTAAACGATGATCATAAATGGAGTATTCAAAAGATATAGACTAAAGAGAATTTTTTGGTTGACAAATGGAACATATTCTATACTTAGATGGTAATTTTAGCAACATTTCATGGATAATTCAAACAAATGAAACAATAGTGTCTCAAAGTAGAAAACATACGGAAAATCATAAAAATAGAATTACAAAAATACAATCAAAATATGTCGCATTACATGTAGCATTATTTTGGGGAATTGGAACATTTATCATAAAAAATGAAGACACAGTAAAAATAGAATTAGATGAAAAAATAATGTATGAACAATTAAAATTAGAAACAGTGACTAAAGATGAATTCATTACAAATAAAATAAAATTTATTCAAAGTTTAATAAAACAAAGGAAATTAAAAGTAGAATTTAAAAAAATAGAATTTAAAAATAATATTGCAAAAAAATTGTTAAAATAATATGGGTTAAGACCAAAAAATATTGTTAATTGAAAGTATTTTCAAGTAGTATTACAAATTAAATCGTCTGATAAAAAATTAAAACAAATGATTGCTCAACGGCACTAATAAGGCGTATTCTTAATTTAGATCGATCACATAAAAATTATAAAGAATGTTTTGAATTCATGTAAATATTTCAAAAAAATCTAAAAACAGTTTCAAAAGTCAATTATTATAGTGAATTTGTTGGTATTAGTGAAAAACAAACAATTAGATTTATTTACTATTAATCTAGAAATTGATCAATTATGGCAAGTATAGACAAAATAGCAATTGTAGTTACTTTAGCAGTCGTATTAGTTGCAGTTGGAGTTGTAGCAATGGCAAATTCAGCCGATAATGCACCTACACAGCAAATGAATACCGACGTAGTAGATGCAAGAGCCGAAGCAGCAGCACAAGCTAGAGCAGATGCAGCAGCACAAGCTAGAGCAGATGCAGCAGCACAAGCTAGAGCAGATGCAGATGCTAAAGCAGCAGCAGATGCTAAAGCAGCAGCAGTACAAGCTAAAGCAGATGCAGTACAAGCTAAAGCAACAGTAGCAGTTAACGCAGGTCCACAAACACACATCGTGGAAACTGCAATGGGAAGTGGAGCACCAGGATGTGAAACATCTAATGCATGTTACCTACCAGCAGATATCACCATCAGTACTGGAGATACAGTACAATGGGATAACGTAGACAACGCAGCTCATACAGTAACAGGTGGAAGTCCATCAGACGGTCCATCTGGAGTATTTGACAGCAGTCTACTAATGGTAGGACTGGATTATTCATTCACATTCAATGATGCAGGTAATTACGATTACTTCTGTATGGTTCATCCTTGGATGACCGGTAGTGTTACAGTCAACTAACCAAAAAAATCTTTTTTCTATTTTATTTGATTTTTACGTATAGTTCGATTGTATGCAACACCAAACCTATGAGTTTCATCTCGAGCATATTGTAAAATTTTTAATGATTCTTTATGTTTAGGAATAACAATAGGGTCTTTAGTTTTTGGAAGATAAACTTCTTCATTTTCTTTTGCTAAAGATATGCAAGGTAATTTTATTCCAAGAGATTCCAAAGATTTCAAAGCTGCACTTAACTGTCCTTTGCCACCATCAATTAAAATCAGATCAGGCAATGTAGAATTTTCTTCTAATAATCTATAATATCTTCTTTTGACAATTTCTCCAATCATTGCAAAGTCATCCCTTCCAGTGATTGTTTTAATTTTGAATTTTCGATATCCAGATTTATTTGGAATTCCACCTATAAAACTAGACATAGAACCAACAGCAAATTCAGCACCGTGATTGGAAATATCAAAACATTCAATGATGTTAGGAAGTGAGGGTAAATTTAGAATTTCTTGTAATTCAACTAATCCAGGGTTAGCGCCTTTTGAATGAATTAATTGAATATTTTTTAAAATTAAATTCATAATATCATTTTTCTTACCTCTAGTGGGAGTCATAATTTTTACAGCAAATCCAGATTGTTCAGACAATAAGGATTCTAGTAATTCTTGATTTTCAAGAAGTTCACTGAGAATAATAAATTTTGGAATTTTATGTGTAGAATAATATTGATAAAGAAAATTTGAAAATGAATTATCACCAACTAAATCAAAAAAGAATTTATCACTATCACGGATTACCCCATTAATCATTCTAAAATTCATTATTGTTGCAGTTTGTTCTTTAATTCCAATACCAAAATATTCTTCATCAGAATTTTTGACATATTCCATTTTTTGTTTAGTTTGAAGACTTCCAAGCCTGATTAGAGTATCACGAATATCTTTTGCACGCTCAAATTGTTGAGATTCAGCAGCATGATACATTTCATCTTCTAATTTTTTTGTAAAAATTTTGGTATCATTTTTACCCTTAAGAACAGCCTCCAATTTGTTTACATGTTCAGGATATTTTTCTTCTGCACTCTTAAATTCACAAGGACCTTCACAGTTACCCAAATGATATTCAAGGCATACTTTTTTTGGAAGGGTTTTACAAATTCTTATCTGAAATGCTTTTCGTAAAGTTCCAATTGTAAGTAATTTTGAACTTCCCTGAGTGAAAGGACCATAGAATTTTCCGTTACCTAAAAATTTGCCATCTCTTGTTCGTCTAGCAACTAATAATCTAGGATATTTTTCATCAGATAATCGTAAGTAAGTATACCGTTGTTGATCTTTTAGTTCAATATTAAATCGTGGCCTGTATTTTTTAATCATGTTAGATTCTAAAAGAAAAGCTTCACTTTCATTATCAGTTAAAACAAATTCAATATCAAAAATATTTTCAACTAGTTTTTGAGTTTTATAATTTTGATTTTTATTAAAATAAGAACGAACACGATTTTTCAAATTTTTTGCTTTACCAATATAGATAATTTTTTTATTAGAATCTTTCATTAAGTAAATACCAGGATTTGTAGGAATAATTATTTTAGAAATGTCAAACGTCATTTTTCAATAATTTTTTTAAATATTTTCCAGTATAGCTACCAGGTGATTTTGAAACGTCAGAAGGAGTACCAATAGTTACAATACTACCTCCTTCATCACCACCTTCAGGTCCTAAATCTATTATCCAATCTGAATTTTTGATGATATCCATATTATGTTCAATTACAACAACAGTATTTCCAAGATTTACTAATCGATTTAGTACATCCAATAATTTTTGAACGTCCGCAAAATGTAGTCCAGTTGTAGGTTCATCAAGGATATACAGAGTTTTTCCAGTACCACGTTTAGATAATTCAGAAGCAAGTTTTACGCGTTGAGCCTCACCACCAGACAATGTAGTGGAGGATTGTCCAAGTTTGATATACCCTAAACCAACATCGTTAACAGTTTGTAGTTTTCGTTGAATTGAAGGAACATTTTCAAAGAAAGTTAATGCTTCATAAACAGTCATTTGTAAAACATCAGAAACATTTTTTCCCTTGTACAGCACAGATAATGTTTCAGAATTGTATCTTTTTCCTTTACATTCATCACATTTTACATACACATCAGATAGAAATTGCATTTCAATTTTTTTGACACCATCGCCCTCACATGCAAAGCATCTTCCATCAGCAACATTAAATGAAAATTGTCCTGGTTTGTATCCACGTTCTTTGGATAAAGCAGTGTTAGAATATAATTCTCTAATAGGAGTAAAGGCACCAATGTAGGTTGCAGGGTTTGAACGAGGAGTTCTACCAATAGGAGATTGATCAATAGCAATTACTTTATCCACATTATCTAAACCAGAAATTTCTTTATGATCACCAGATCTAATATGAGTTTTAGAAAAATGATTCTCTAGACTTTTGAGTAAAATATCATTGATTAAAGTAGATTTTCCAGAACCAGACACACCAGTTACAGATACAAAAAGTCCTAAAGGAATTTCAACATCAATATTTTTTAAATTATTTTCAGTTGCACCTTTAATAATTAATGAGCCATCAGGTTTACGGATTTTATTTTTTAAAATAATTAAAGAATTATCTTTAAGATAAGTTCCAGTTACAGATTTAGTTGTCTGTAAGATTTTTTTGATGGTTCCTTCAAAAACGATATTCCCACCATGGACTCCAGCTCCAGGACCTAAATCAATTATCCAATCTGAATTTCGTATAACTTCCTCGTCATGCTCCACAACAATGACAGTATTACCAAGATTTCGTAGCTTGTTTAGCGTTTTAATTAGTCGTGCATTATCGCGTTGATGTAATCCAATTGTAGGTTCATCAAGTACATACAAAACACCAGTAAGATTAGAACCGATTTGAGTGGCCAATCTAATTCTTTGAGATTCACCACCAGACAATGTAGAACTAAGACGATTTAATGTAAGATAGTTTAGTCCAACATTAATTAAAAACTCCAATCGTTCCTTAATTTCTTTAAGAATATCTCTTGCAATATGTTGTTCAGTTTCAGTTAATTTTAAATTAGAAAAAAAATCAAAACAATGAGTAATAGATAAATCACATACATCCATTATGCCTAAATCATTAATTGTAACTGCAAGAGATTCAGGTTTCAGTTTTTTACCATCACATGTGGTACAATGAGTATCACGCATAAACTGTTTAAGCCATTCACGTTTAGATTCAGAATCAGTCTCTACAAAAACACGTTGAAGATTAACAAGTACACCTTCAAATGCATTAGTGTATTTCCATGAAGAATCTCCAGATTTAGAACTGTATTGAAAATCAATTAAATCAGAAGTGCCATGTAAAATAATTTCAAGATGTGTTGGTTTTATTTTTTCAATAGGAGTCATTAAATCAAATCCAAATTTTTCACCAACAGTTCTCAATGCTTGCCGTCTAAATGCAGAAAATCTTCCAGTCCAAGGAACAATAGCCCCATCTAAAATAGACTTAGATTTATCAGGAATTACTAGAGCAGAATCAAACTCCATTTTAACTCCCAATCCATTACATGTTTTACATAATCCAAAAGGAGAATTGAATGAAAAATTTCTAGGTTCTAATTCACCAATTGTTAATCCACAATGAGGACATGCATTATTTTGTGAGAAGATTTTTTCAGATTTATCTGATGAAATCATCACATCTCCTTTTGATGCTTTGATTGCAGCTTGAATAGCCTCAAAAATTCTAGATCTTTCAGATTTATTTGTAGATATTCTATCTACAACAATTTCAATATTATGCCACTTCTGTCTATCTAACGGAGGAATACCATCATCTAGGCTCAAAATTTCACCATTTAGGCGTATTCTAGAATATCCATCTTTTTTGATTTGTTCAAAGAGTTTTTCATAAGTACCCTTTTTTCTTTGAATAAGAGGAGATAAAATCAATATTTTTTGTCCCAAAAAATCTTTGAGTACAGAATCACATATTCGTTCAACAGATTGTGTAGATATTTTTCTTTTACAATTTGTACAATGAGGGATTCCAATTCGAGCATAAAGTAATCGCATGTAATCATAAATTTCAGTGGTAGTGCCAACAGTAGAACGGGGATTTTTACTAGTAGTTTTTTGTTGAATTGCAATTGCAGGGGACAATCCATCAATAGAATCAACATCAGGTTTATCCATCATCTCCAAAAATTGACGAGCATATGAAGAAAGAGATTCAACATATCTGCGTTGGCCTTCAGCATAAATGGTATCAAATGCTAAAGTAGATTTTCCAGAACCAGATAAACCACTAATTACAACTAATTTATTTTTTGGAATATCAACATCAATGTTTTTTAAATTATGATGGCGGGCCCCTCGAATTTTTAATTTATTATCTATCATTTTTATATTCAATCTCCTTTTCTAATCTTTTAATTCTATCTCTACAAGAAATTGCTTGTTCAAAATCTAATTCTTCAGAATATTTTTTCATTTGAACATCTAAATCAATTACATCATTTCTAAGATCATGTATTGACTTTAATTTTGATTCATCCAATATAATTTCTTGTTCAGGTACAGATTTCATAATTGTTTTAGGAGTTATTCCATGTTCTTGATTGTATAAAATTTGTTTTTCCCTACGACGTGTAGTTTCATCAATAGTATGTTTCATAGATTTTGTATTTGTATCAGCATACATTATTACAGTACCAGATACATTTCTTGCAGCTCTACCACAAGTTTGAATTAAACTAGTAAAATTTCTCAAAAAACCTTCCTTGTCGGCATCTAAAATTGCCACAAGTGAAACTTCTGGAATATCTAAACCCTCACGTAAAAGATTAATTCCAACTAAAACATCAAATTCACCTAGGCGTAATTGACGAAGAATTTCAGTACGTTGTAGTCCATCAATTTCAGAATGCATGTATCTAACTCGAACATCTTTTTTTGAGAGATATTCAGCTAAATCTTCAGCCATTCTTTTAGTTAATGTAGTAACTAAAACCCGTTCAGAATTCTTACATCTTTTATTTATTTCAGAAATTAAATTATCCATTTGGTCTTTAGTAGGTCTAATTTCAATTTGTGGATCAAGTAAACCTGTAGGACGAACTAATTGTTCAACAATTTTTGCAGATATTTTCTTTTCATAATCAGAAGGAGTAGCTGAAACAAAAATAGTATTTTGAATATATTCTTCAAATTCTTCAAATTTTAAAGGTCGATTATCATATGCACTAGGTAATCTAAATCCATATGTTACAAGTTTATCTTTTCTGGAATAATCACCTTTGTACATTGCATGTAATTGTGGTAATGTAACATGAGATTCATCAATCACCAAAAGATAATCATCACCAAAAAAATCCATCAAGCAGTATGCTTTATCCCCTTCATTGCGCCCATCAAAATGTCGTGAATAATTTTCAATACCAGAACAATAACCCAATTCCTCTATCATTTCTAAATCATAATTAGTTCTCATTTCAAGACGCTGTTTTTCAAGTTCATTTAATGTTGGCAAATGATGTTTTAATTCATCCCTAATTGATGCCACAGCTCTTTTACTAGCATCCTTAGCAATTAGATAATGTTTTGCAGGAAAAATTGTCATTTGAGTTATTTTCTTTTTTTCTTTTAAGGACACATGATCAAGTAATGTTATTTTTTCAATCTCATCACCAAACATAGAAATTCTAACAATGTCGTCAGAATATGCAGGAGTGATATCAATAGTATCTCCTTTTACTCTAAAATTTCCAGGGGCAACTTCAACATCATTTCGCTCATATCGGGCATCAACTAATTTTCGAATTAAATCAGTTCGTTTAATTTCATCACCAGTACTAACTAGAATTGAAGAATCTTTCCATTCTTGAGGATTACCAAGGGAATAGATGCAAGATACAGTTGAAACAATGATTGTAGGTTCTCCAGATAACAACATTGCAGTTGCTTCTAACCGTAATTTTTCAATTTTTTCATTAATCTGAGTATCTTTTTCAATATAGGTATCAGTTTGGGGTAGATAACTTTCAGGTTGATAATAATCATAATAAGAAACAAAATAGCCAACATTATTTTTTGGAAAAAATTGTTTTAATTCTGTATAAAGTTGTGCTGCAAGAGTTTTGTTATGAGAGATTACTAGTGTATTTTTACCAGTTCTAGCAATTACATTTGCAACTGAAAAAGTCTTGCCACTTCCAGTAACACCAAGTAAAGTTTGTATGGATTTTTTTTTAACTCCTTCAACTAAAGCGTCAATAGCTTGAGGTTGATCACCTGTAGGAGAATAATCAGAAACTAATTCAAATTTAGAGATTTGTTGCAATAGTTAGAATTACTAAAAACTGAATTTAAAGCAATGTGATACTATGATAAAATTACCATATAGGTTCATCAACCATTCTCAATTCACAATCAATTTCTTCAAAACCCATAATCTTGAGAGTGTTTTTAGCAGTAGGTGAATTTTTTTTAAGAATTTTTTGAGCTAAATTCATCCTATCTTTTGAATTCATGTGTTGACCAATTTTATATTTTCCATCAAGTGTTTGCGGAGTTATTTTGATCACACTGACTGCATTCAAAACGCGCATATTGGATTGAAGTGGATCATAATATCCTTCAGGTTGATATTTTTCCATCAAACCGTTTAGAGCTAAAGTTTTTTCATCTCTATCAGAAACTAAAGAGGCAATTCCTTTGATTACAACACTGATGTACAGAGTATCAGCTAAAGAAGCATTATGAGGATCTTCAAAATAAGATGGCAAAAATTCTAACTCCCTATCAGCCTCAAAACCAACTTTATTATTTTTAGAAATGTTATCTAACTTTTCACCTTTTACATGAGAGTGTATGTATACAGCATCATTAAGAAATATAAAATTCATGGGGATGATTTGAGGAAATCCATTTACATCGATACTTGAAATTCTTCCAACATGTTCTTGGTTAAGAAATTCTTTTATTTTTTCATATGATTTAATTTTAAGAGTGTCAACAAGTTGCATAGAGTAATTCTAACAAATAATATTATAAATTAAGATCAAAATATCAAGAATAAAAATACCTAAAATACAGGGAAGATTAAAAATAATCATGGATGATCCATATCTAAATGAATTAAGAGGAGAGTTTAACGGATATTCATATCAATTAAAAAAATTAAACAAAGCACTTGTAAAAACAAATTCTACAGAGGAGCAATTAGAGATAATAGAACAAATTGATGCATTAGCAGATAAAATGGAAAAAAATCAAAAGCAGTCGGTTAAAGTAACACATTCTAGACTAAAACAAAGAAAGAAAAAATCAAAAATATAAAATTAATCAGCAGTTAATTCTTTTGCTAATTCTCGTATTTGGAGTATTTTACAGCCTAATTCAGTACATCCGTCTTTTGATTTATGACTCATAGTAAGTAATCACAAAAATTGTCAAAAAGATAAAACATTCTAAAAATTGACTTTATTGATTCAAACTTTTCATTAATGTAAATTGCTAAATTTAGGATTAAACTAATAAAAATAATGACCCCAAATGAAGAAACAGAAGAAGCTACAAATAAAATTATAGAGATATTAAACTATTGGGGATCAGATTCAAAATTTATTTGGTTTAAAGAATTACAGAGAATAACAGATATTGAAAAAGGCTTACTACGAAATATCCTCAATGAATTAAAAAAGACAAAAGAAGTTAAAGAAATGCATGGAACTAACAATAGAATATTTTTCAGCCTTAGAAGATACTATATCAAATGCAGAGATGTTGAATTTAGATTTAAGGGAAAAGTGATTATGTTAAAAGACGGAAGTAAAACAAAAATTGTTCAAGGTTCGACAAGTGGAACAGAGAGAACTCGAAAAAGATTACTCAAACAACAAACAAAAAGAAAAGTAAAGCAGTTATCAAAAAGAAAAGTAAAGCAGTTACCAAAAAACAAGCATCAGCACAATTCACGAAATCGCTAAATATCTTGAAATTGCCTTTGAACTAATTTAGATTCAGCAAATTTAATTTTTTCAGACTCAGCTACATCTTCAGTCATATCAAACAAATTATGAAGTTTCATGTCAGGAATTAATTCATCATTTTTTTCATCGTTTAAAGCAAATTCAATGTCAACTAATATTTCTAAACTATCATCCAAAATATCAAGGCATTTCTTGACAGAGTCAGGTACATCATCATTCATAATAACATTCAAGAAATTAACACAGTAAATAAGGTTCTAATAATTTAGGATTAAGCGAATTTTTGTTTATGTTTTTCACGCAATACAGGCATAACATGACTTGCAAACTTGTCAATAGAGCCAAAGTAATTCTTACCCCAAAATCTAATTACAAAGTGATTCACACCAGCTTCCATAAATCTCTCAAAAGTAGGAATGATATCTTCAGGAGTACCAACGGCAGTAGATGATCTTGCTACTTTATCTGGAATTTTAGTTGCAGCATCTCTCATTTTAACAATCCAACTTTGATCAGACATGGAGTATTCTGTAAAGTATTTTACGAAATCAAATCCTTCAATTTCTTTTAATCCATGCACCCTCAAAATTTCAGGTTTAAACAAACTAACTTTAACAGCTTCTTTCATTTTTGCCCAAGAAGCTTCTGCATCTTCTGAAAAGTAAACATCGATATCCAATGCCATTTCAAAATTATCCTTATCTTCTTGACTTCGTCCATATTTATCCATAGAAACTTCAATTTGTTTTCTATGATCTTCAAATAATTCAGGTGTATAACCAATCGGTAACCAACCTTCTCCAAGTTTTCCGGTTAAATCTAATGTTCGTTTTCCACCAGAAGCCATGTAGGTAGGTGGATATGGTTTTCTAATTGATGCAGCTTGTAAACATGCTTGTTTTAATTGATAATATTGACCGTCATAATCCACAGTGTTATCAGGATTAGAATTATATAATTTTTTAATAACTTCAATTTGTTCAGCCCATTTGGAAACTGGTTTTTCAAATGGAATACAGAATTCCTTAAGATTTTGTGCTTCTCCCGCACCAATACCAAGAATAGCTCTGCCTTTAGAAATTCTATCAAGAGTAATTGCAGCTAGTGCAATATTTGATGGGTGTCTTCTAATTGCATCAGTAACACAAGTTCCTAATTCAACATGGTTTGTAACTGCAGCAATTGCAGATAACATAACCCAAGGATCTAAAACAGTTGCATTTTTCCATTGTGGTACATTTGTGTGATCCATATAGAAAATAGAATCATATCCAGTTCGATCAGCAAGCTGGCATGCAGTAATTATCTGATCTTCAGTGTATCCAGCTCTAGCAACATTTAGTCCATTTTGAATACCAAACTTTAATTTTTTACTTGCCAATTGATTTTATTCTAAATCATTACAATAAAAAGTTTAGTTAATCTGCCCATTTCGCAGTTTAGATATAAAAAAAGAGAAAAATAAATTTTCTATAAATTACCTGCTTTGATATTTTCAAGACATTTTACGACATCATCTTTAGATATTGGGATTGGATTTGGATCCAAGTGGCCTCTATCGGTCATTACGGTGTCAGCAGCATCTGAAATATCAGCTTTGAGTTCTAATTTATCAAATCCAAGTTTATTCATTGCCTCTTTGAATCTATCATAGAAGATTGAATTGTTATGCTTGTGTGCAACTGTAGTACAAGAAGATAAAGAATATCCATGAGGTACCCCCTCATTTGAAAACACATAGGACAATGCATGTCCTAATGTTGTAGAGCAATTTCCAAATCCCATTCCAGATAACATTGAACCGTATGGATAGTTTTCTGGTTTATCATTCATAATTGCATCATAGAGAATATCAAATGCTTGTTTACATAATGTTCTAGTCAAGTCATTACCAAGTTTGCTATCATAGCCTTCAGTAGCTTGAGCACATGCATCACAGACAGAACTGTTGATAACTTGTTGTGGAGTTCCATCCAAAAAGTATGAATCAACTACAGCCATATCAGCTAAAAATCTATCTTCACGTAACAATTTCTTTTTTCCATCAAATTTTAGAACACAATAGGTTGTCATTTCAGCTCCAGTTCCAAACGTAGTTGGAATTAGAATTTTTCCTTTTTTCATTTCAGGTGCAGCGTATTTTACCACATCCATTGAACTTCCACCACCCAAGCCGATTAGAACTGAAGGGTTTTTGTCTTTGAATTGAGAAATGACCTTATTGACATCATCAATTGATGGTTCAGGTTTTACTTGGTCATATAACATATAATCCTGAATTCCCATTTTTGCTAACCATTTGTCAGACAATTCTGGTGGAACGGTTGTAACAACTAGGGCATTTTTTGGATATTCTGTTTCACCAAGTGCGTTTTCTCCAAAATTAATAACTTTTGGAATGCGTACTGTATGCATAAAATAAACATCATTGGTTTGTTTATTATATCTTACAGTGATGAAAATCATATGATAATTCAGAATTTTGAGGAATTAGCAATTACAGAAAAGAAGAAAGATTGTTTAGAAATTTTAGAATCAGGTCTTCAGGCAGCTAATCCAGAAAACATCATACAAAATTACGTTACAACAAATGAAATTAAAATAGATGGGAGAATATTGAATATCGAAAAATATTCTGAGATCTATACAGTAGCATTTGGAAAGGCAGCAGATTCCATGACTAGGGCAATTAATTCAATAATTCCAATAAAAAGTGGAATAATTGTTATTCCAAAAAATGCAAAGGCAAAAATCAAATCTAAAAAATTTCAAATTTTTAACTCAGGACATCCAAAACCAGATAAAACAAGTGTGAAAGCTGCAAAAGAAGTTATAAAATTTGTAGAAAATAGAAAAAGTAGAGAATTAATTATTTTTCTAGTTTCAGGTGGCGGATCAGCATTACTTGCAGTGCCAGATGAAATTACACTTAGCGATAAAGTTCACACTACAGATATGCTGTTAAAGTCAGGAGCAACAATTCAAGAATTTAATTGTGTTAGAAAACATCTATCAAAAATCAAAGGAGGTAAGCTTGTAGAAAATATGAAATGTGATGGAATAGGATTAGTAATGTCAGATGTTGAGAATGATGATCTATCATCAATTGCATCAGGTACAACATACATGGATGATACAACATATCAAGATGCAATGAACATAATAGAAAAATATAGATTAAAAACTAGAATTCCAATTGAAGTTTTACAGATTTTGGGTAACGGATTACACAATCAAAAAACAGAAACACCGAAAAGGGCAAAAATTGAAAATTATGTTATTGCAAATAATAATAATTGTCTAGAAGCAATGGAAGAAACAGCAAAAACAAAAGGGTACAAAGTTATTAAAATGCAAATTTTTGGAGACATAAAAGATACAGTTAAAAAAATTCTAGAAAATATTCCAGAAGGGCAAAATACGTGTTTAATTTTAGGAGGAGAACCAACAGTTAGAGTGGTAGGGAAAGGAAAAGGGGGAAGAAATCAGGAATTAGTATTAAGAATTTTAAAAAATACTCAAAAATTAAATAAAATAACGATTGCGTCAATGGGTACAGATGGAATTGACGGAAATTCTAATTTTGCAGGGGCAATTATAGAAAATATTAAAGTGGATCTAACAGTCATGAAAGAATTTTTAAAAAATAATGATTCAGCAAGATTCTTTCAAAAACAAAAAGCAAACATCAAAACAGATTTCACACACATGAATCTAATGGACATAGGCATAATTTTAAAATAAAATTATTAACGATGACAATCACAATTGCAGCTACTAGGAATACATCTGTGAGTAATGCAATCTTTACAACCCTTACTTCTACCACTTTTTACTCGTAATCGCTCTTTATCCAATCAAATCAATTCCAGAATTAAAATTATTAACGTCGTTCATAATATTCTATTGAATGAGTAAATTGTCGGTTATAATCAACTTCAGACCAAAATTTTTCCTCGTCAATTTCCTTACCTTCTGAAATCCAAACATTTAGAATTTTTTGCATGAACATTTGAGTGGTATCATCAATTTGAGGTCGAATCCCTGTATCTAGCTCTATTCCATCACGTTCATCTTTGAATTTTGTAAGTAATTCTTTAAGATTTTTTCCGTTGATATTAGCAGCCTTACTTCTTTTTGCATTTTTTAAATCATTACAAAAATTAGATAAAAATCCCATGAACTAGATTAGAATGTTTTTTTTAAAAACATTATCATAATTTTAATTATTTTTAAAATAAGATGAAAAAACAAACATTTGACAAGTAAAAATACAAAGAATTTCAAATATCAGAATCACGTATAGAATGCATGCGAATATTAGAACAAGAATTATGTGTAGAAAGAAATTGTGGTTGCAGCGATCATAAAATAAAAAACATTAGAAGAGGCAACATGAGGGATTAATTGCTTGAAAAACAATTTAATCATAATTTACTGTACAACGGAATAGTTCATTTCTACATTGACAAAAAATCATATTCAAAAGAGAAAGCAAATTTTATCGCTCAAGTAATAGTAAAAAAAGAAGCACAGAAAAGAATTTGTAAAAATAAAACATGTATGCATTTCACTCATAATCACATTAGAAATGCTGAGACATGCCTAGTAGTAGATTGTAAATGTAATCAATTTACTAAATAAATCATATACATATCAAAATTTTTATCATAATTAAATTACAGAATTTTGGATATGGGATTTAAGAATAAAACAGAAGGGAAAAAAGAAGGAAGGAAGCAAAAAGGGCAAAAGGTTGCAGAGCAAAATCAACGAATTAAAAAATACAAAAAAGAACAACAAGTAAAGAAAAAGGGTAAAAAACCAACAAAATATTAGAATAAAACCAACTAGTTTGGAATAATACTAGAGAGAATTACAATAAAAATGACTATTAATTATAAAAATTACATAATAATTTTAAATAGTTGTATATCTTAACAAATAATACAGTGTTAGTTACAAAATCTAACAAATAACCTGCGTAGCCCCGTAGAACGAAAAAGGCAACCAAGCGTTTGACGCTTGACCACAAGAGGAAATCTCTTAATGTTCTGCAGTTTAGAGGGCTTCGCCATTTAATTTCTTCATCAGATAATTTTCCATATGGACATATTGAAATCAGTAAGAACCTAAAGAATTTTTTATCAAAGGTTGAGCACTAATACCCATTTTATTCAAATGTGTAGCAAATTCTTCAACAAAACCATGTATAGTGTAAACTTGCTCTGCACCAGATTGTACCACCATATCTACAAGTTCATTAAAATCACAATGATCACTCATAGTTACAGAATAATCAGCACGTCTTCCAAAAGAGAATTTCCTAGATTGTGCCCATCCGCTAAAACCAATAGTTACTGCACCATATTTTGATTTCATTTCTTGAAGAAATTTATTTTTAGCAGACAGTACAGGGGTAACCATAACCCATGGTTTTTTATCCAATAAACCATTTTTTTGAGCCTCTGAATGACCAAGACAATTTTTTAAAGACACACCAAATTTTTGGTGTAAAAGATTCATCTCTTTAATTGAATCATGAAGGTACAGAGGATCCCAATGACCAAACATTTGAGTTAAAGTTTGAGCCTTTCCAAGTTGATAACCCATTAAAATTACAGGAATTCCCTTTGAATAAAGATCAGAGATTAATTGATTTACATAATTTTCAATCTCATGCATTTTAGGAAATTTGAATTCAGGTAAACCAAAAGTACATTCAGTGATGAGGGTTTTGCATGAAGGAATTTTTGCAGCTTTTAAAAAGCCTCTATCACGGGTACAGATATCACCAGTGTAGAAAATATCATCAAACAATAATCCTTTAGAACCTAAAACATGCCCACTATCAATTAGTGAAAAACCATCAATAGATTCAATGTGGTTTTCCATTGTGAATCCACGAAGATTAGATATTTCACTAGTTTCAATTGAAGATAAAATAGTACCACCATTTTTTGAAGGTAGATGATCAGAATGAGCATGAGAAACAAAATTAATTGTAGTCAAATCAGTTTTTTTAGGATCTAGATAAACATGCTTTTCGTTGACATCACATAGGATTCCATTTTTAGTCATCCTAACTTTACTGGGCAATAAAAATAAAAAATAATGGATTTGATATAAATTGCAGGTTTGATTTAGTATTGACAAGTTGCTAAATCTTGGAATATTAATCTCAGGACGTGGAAGTAATATGGAGTCCATACTAAAATCGATTAAAAAGAAAAAAATTCCAATAAATCCAGCAGTTGTTATTTCAAACAAATCAGATGCCAAAGGTTTGATGATAGCAAAAAAATTAGGAGTAAACATCGAAATAATTGAAAGTAAAAACTTCAAAGGTAATAGAACAGAATATGATAAAAAAATTATAAGCATACTTGTAAAATATGGAGTTACCCCAAAAAATGGACTTGTATGTCTTGCAGGATTTATGAGAATCATCAGTCCCGAATTTGTAAAAAAATATAAAAATAGAATAATAAACATGCACCCAGCATTGCTACCAGCATTTCCAGGATTAGACTCACAAAAACAAGCATTAGATTATGGAGCAAAATATTCAGGATGTACAGTACATTTTGTAGATTCAGGTATGGATACAGGTCCAGTCATAATTCAGGCAGTTGTAGAAATAAAAGAAAATGATACAGAAAAATCACTATCTAAGAAAATTTTAAAAGAAGAACACAGGATATATCCAGAAGCAGTTAACCTCTTTGCTAGGAAAAAAATTAAAGTTTCAGGAAGAAAAACCCATATTTCTTAAGAATCAGAACCACCAAAAAAATACAAAACTTTGAGATCATTTGTATTACTATGGAAAAAATGAGGTGCACCTTTTGCAACAAAAAATAACTTGTCTTTTGAAACTTTGTAATTTTTATTTTTAATTTTAAGGTATCCATTTCCAGAAAGTATGAAATACACTTCATCATTTTCATGAGGCTCTTGTGTATCGCCCTCCCCAGGTTTCAATATCAAAATACCTGCAGCAAGACTATCTTTATTGATGAAAGTATGAAAATAGGAATTGCTTGTTTTGATTTTTTCTAAATTATCTTTTAAATTGAATTCAAGTTTCAATTTATTCAGCAGATATAGTAAATAATTTTTTCACGGGTTCTGCACTCATAAAAGAATGTAATTTTGGATGAAATTCCTGATGTTCGGGACTTTGAATCATAGTCATAAAAGTTTCTTTAGTTTCATGTTCAACAATTATTCGATAACTTCCATCAATAGATTTTAGAAATCGTCTAGATACAAATCCAGTGAAAGAGGACAAAATTTTATTTGATTCTGAAAACAAAATTTTGAAATCATCTTCCGTGTTATCTTTGAGTTGTATATCGGCCATCATTACAAACATACAGAAAGTAAGAAGTAACCCATTTAATTTACTTTCTCAAATTCTTGACAATGATTTCCAAGAATTAAATATCAATAAATTATGAAATTATTATGACTGGAATTAAAATTGATGGAAAAATAATTGCTCAAACAGTCAAAGACAGAGTCAAAAAAGCAGCATATGAGTTGAAAAAAGAAGGAATTAACCCATGCCTGGCCACAGTGTTAATTGGGAATAATCCAGCTTCTGCAACATATGTAAAAAATAAACACAAAGCATGTGAAGAAGTAGGCATCATTACTAAAGACCACAAACTTGATGAGAGTGTAACTCAGCAGGAACTTAACAATATCATAGATGAATTAAATGCAGATATATCAGTGCATGGAATTTTAGTTCAACTACCATTACCAAAACATTTGAATGAATTTGCAGTTACATCACGAATATCACCAATAAAGGATGTAGATGGACTTACTCCACATAATGTAGGATTATTGGCAGTGAAAAAAGCAGTTCTTGTTGCATGTACGCCATCAGGGGTTATGGAAATGTTTGATTATCATAACATAAACTTGGAAGGTAAAAACATCGTACTAATCAATAGAAGTAATCTTGTCGGTAAACCTCTATATCATTTATTATTAGAAAAAAATGCAACTGTGATAACATGTCATTCTAGAACAAAAGATATTGAAAAATTTTGCCAATCTGCAGATATCATCATAACTGCAGTAGGGGATAGAACAAAGTTTATTCTAACTCCAGAGATGATCAAAGAAGGATCAATTGTAATTGATGTTGCGATATCAAGATTTGAAGATAAACTGGTAGGAGATTGTGATTATGAAAAAATTATTGAAAAGGCATCATTTGTAACACCAGTTCCAGGAGGAGTAGGACCAATGACAGTTGCAATGTTATTAAAAAATACAATTACTGCAACATCACTAGGAATTCAAATTGGAAGATAATAGTAAAAAAAATGCATTAAGAGAACTTCTTCTAGAAAGAAGAGATAATACATCTTTTGATTTATTAAAAATTGCAAGTAAAAAAATACAAAAAAGAATAAACAAAGTATATGCATTCAAAGATGCCGAAAAAATAGGACTTTACTATCCAATAGGAAGTGAAATTTTAACTCAAGATATAATTCAAGAATTAATTAGTAAAGGAAAAGAAGTATTTTTGCCTAAAGTTATAGGTGAAAATATAGAGTTTAGAAAAATTAAAGATTTTTCAAGCCTAGAAAGCGGTAATTTTGGCATCATGGAACCTAAAGAAGACTGTCAAGTGGATAATTATTTGGACATCATAGTGGTTCCAACTGTAGGAATATCACCTTCAGGAGTTAGACTAGGATATGGTCACGGGTTTTATGATAAATTTTTAGAAAAAAAAGACGCGTTAACAATTTCACTAACATTGGAAAAACAAATCATAAAAAATATTCCAAAATCAGAACATGACATAAGCATAGACTGGATTATAACGGAAGATAGAATGTTTCAGTCTGAAAAATAAGATAGTCCTTTTTTACCAATATCTTTTCTGCAGTATTTGTTAGACCAGATAATTTGTTCAGTTGCAGAATAAGCATTATTTATTGCAGAATCTAAAGAATCACCCAAAGAGGTAACTCCCAAAACACGTCCACCATTAGAAAAAATTCCTCCATCAGATTTCTTAGTTCCAGCATGAAAAACATGAGTGTTATTTGAAATAGAATCAAAACCAGTAATCTCATCATTGGTAGGATATGTGTCAGGATATCCACTAGCTGCTAAAACAACACATACAGCAAATTGATCTTTCCAAGAAAGTAAAGGCATAGAAGACAATGTACCATCAACACTTGCAACAAAATAATCATACAAATCAAAATTCATTCTCATCGTAATGGGTTGACATTCAGGATCACCCATGCGAACATTATATTCTAAAACATATGGCACGCCATCTTTAAGCATAATTCCAGCATACAAAAATCCCTTAAAGGAAATTCCTTCACTTTTCATGGCATGGATAGTTTTTTCAATTACTTCCTCTTGGATTTTTTTTGCCAAGACATCAGTAATCACAGGTGTTGGAGAATACGCACCCATGCCTCCAGTATTGGGACCCTTATCATCATCAAAGATTCTTTTATGATCCTGACTAGAGGCCATTGGAAGTGCCACATTGCCATCAGATATTGCAATGTAAGAAGCCTCAATACCATCAATTCTCTCTTCGATAATAATTTTATTTCCAGCATTGCCAAATGTTTTTTTTACCAAAATTGTTTGTATAGCAGAAATAGCCTCATCTTTATTGTTGCAAACAATTACTCCTTTTCCAGCAGCTAATCCATCAGCTTTTACTACAACATTATAATCAATTGAGTTTACATGATCTTCTGCTTTTTGAGGATCATCAAATATTTCAAATCTTGCAGTAGGAATATTATTTCTTTTCATAAAATTTTTTGCCCAGATTTTACTAGATTCAAGTTGTGCAGCTGCTTGTGACGGTCCAAAAACTCTGAGATTTAATTTATTGAATTTATCAACAATTCCAGCAGCTAGTGGATCTTCAGGTCCAACCACAGTAAAGCAATTATTTTTTTGTGCAAATTCAGCTAATCCATCTAAATCATTAATATCAATAGGAATATTGTTTTCAGTACCACCGTTACCTGGAGCAGTGAAAACAGTTTCAACTTTATTACTTTGAGACAACTTCCAAGATAATGCATGCTCTCGTCCACCAGACCCAATTACAAGGATATTTACCAATTAAAAAATATCAGTTGCTCAATTATATAATCCAATTCTCAAAAAATCTGTTTATCTTTATAATGCCACACACACATCAAAATCCAGATGGAGTTAAATTCAAAATTTGATGCAAAAGCAATAGAATCAGAAATTAAAGAATATATCAAATCCATAGATATTGAAAAACTAATTTTTGCATCAGATAAGCCTGAAAAAATTAGATTCATTGAAGGACCTCCAACAATGAACGGGATTCCACATGCAGGTCATCTTAGAGGCAGAGTAATGAAGGATTTATGGTATAGATTTAACACATTACAAGGTAAAAAAATCCAATTTAATGGCGGATGGGACACACAAGGACTACCAGTAGAATTACAAGTTGAAAAAGAATTAGGAGTTTCAGGTGGAAAAACAGAAGCCATCAAAGAATTTGGAGTAGAAAGAATTGTTTCAGAATGCAAAAAAGTTGTAGAGAAATTTAACAAAACATGGGTCGAAGTAGATGATTTACTTGGAATGTCCTTTAATCATAAAAAAGCATACTGGACGTTTAAAGATGAATTTATAGAAAGAGAATGGCAAGTACTCAAAAAAGCATATGAAAATAAAATTCTAGAAGAAGACTTTACAGTTATTGCATATTGTCCAAGCTGTCAAACATCACTAAGTCATGCAGAAGTTAATCAAGGATATGAAGAAGTTAAGGATCCATCACTGTACTACAAAGTAAAGTTAGTGAACGAAGATGCATTTTTAGTTGTATGGACTACAATGCCATTTACACTTGTTACAGATGCAATGGTCGGATTAAATCCAAATGAAGATTATGCGTATGTCAAAGTAGAAAATGAAACATGGGTGATAGGGAAAACAAGATTAGAGGAGTTCATGCTAGAAGTAAAAATTGAGAAGTATGAAATTCAAAAAACAGTCAAAGGTTCTGAATTTGAAGGAAAAAAATACATCCATCCATTGCTAGATGTAATTCCAGAGTTAAAGGAATATTCAAAATTAGATAACTACCACGTTGCAGTGTCAGAATCATTTGTTGATGCAAGCACAGGTAGTGGATTAGTGCACTTATCACCAGCAAACGGAGAAGAAGATATCAAAATTGCAAATAAAAGAAAAGTAAAAATTTTTAATCCAATAAATGACGAAGTAAAATTCACCAATCAGGCAGGAAAATACGAAGACATGTTTGTTAGAGATGCAGATAGAGTAATTGTAGAAGATCTAAAAGAATGTGAAGCATTAGTTAAAATTGGAAAAATAAAACACAAGTATCCACTTTGTTGGAGATCACATCATCCAATTGTATGGCTGGCAAGAAGGGGTTGGTTTTACAAGTTAGATAGATTAGGTAACAAAGCAATAGAGGCTGCAGAAAGTGTAGAATACTTTTTTGAACAACCAAAAAATAGATTTTTAGGAATTATTAAAGAAAGACATCCATGGTGTATTTCACGAGAAAGGATTTGGGGTTGCCCATTACCAGTATGGAATTGTGAAGATTGTGGTGAAAAAAATTGGTTTTTTACAAGAAAAGAGATTGTAGATTCTGCAGATAAATTACCAGATGGACCAGACTTTGAATTACATAGACCATGGATTGATAACATAACAGTAAAATGTAAAAAATGCAATAGTGTCAAAACAAAAAGAGAAGAGTATGTTTTAGATACATGGCATAATAGTGGAGCTGCACCATATGCATCACTAACAAATGAAGAATATGAAAAAGAAATCCCAGCGCCATTTTTTACTGAGGGTATTGATCAAACAAGAGGCTGGGCATACACATTACTAATTGAAAATGTAATTCTAAACAATAGTGCTACTCCACCATACAAGTCATTTTTGTTTCAAGGGCACGTACTAGATGAAAAAGGAAGAAAAATGAGTAAAAGTAAAGGTAATGTTTTGGAAGGTGCAGAACTACTAAAAAAATATCCAGTTGATTTGATAAGATTCTATTTCATGTGGAAAGCAAGTCCGATTGAACCACTTAGTTTCAGTACGGATGAATTAATGTCAAGACCATATCAAGTAATTAACACATTGTTCAATCTGCATCTATACTTTAAACAAAATAGTCAATACGATAATTTTGATAAAACAAACACAATAGAATGGGCTAAAAATAACAATGCCCTAACATCCCCAGATATTTGGTTATTGTCAAAACTTCAAAAATTAATTCAAAAAATGACAGAAAAAAATGAGACATGTAAGTTCCATGAGGGGGCAAAAGCAATAGATGATTTCATAATTAGTAATCTTAGTCAAATATACATTCCAATTACAAGAGGAGAGTTATGGGATGAATCCGAAGAGAAGAAAAATAGACGCCTTGCAATTTATGCAGTGTTAAGTGAAGTACTCAAAACACTAGATATTCTGATTCATCCATTTTGCCCATATACCAGCGAACATCTGTACCAAACAGTATTTCAGGGAAAACAAAGTATTCTACTAGACAAATGGCCACAATATCAGGAATTACTAGTAAATGAAGAAATTGAAGAATCATTTGACATTATGAAGGACATAGTATCCATATCATCAGCTGCAAGAATGAAGGGGAAATTAAAAAGACGATGGCCATTAAATGAAGCACAAATTTGTGTAAAGAAGAACCAGAAAATAAAATTAGAATCTTTGACAGATTTACTAAAATCACAACTCAATGTGGAGAAATTTAACATTTTTGAAACAGAAGAAGAAAGTGGACTAGATCAATTACTAGAATTAAAAAAATTAGGATTACCAGTAAAAGCAACATTAGAATTAGAAAGAAAAAAAATAGGTCCAAAAGTAAAACAGCACATGGGAAAGATAGTAAGCATGTTTAAAGAAACAAATCCAGAAGAAATTGTTTTAGTATTACAAAAAAATGGAAAATATGATTTTAAAATTGATGATGAAATAATTTCATTAGACAAAGAAGATTTCATTGTAGATTTTGATGCAAATGAAAATTTTGCAATATCAAAAAGAGATGAATTTGTGGTATTCATTTCAACATTAAGAAATAAAGAAATGATGGCAAAAGGATTGGTAAAAGATATTGCAAGAAGATTGCAAACTCTCAGAAAAGAAAAAGGGTATAATCCAACTGATGTTTTGGAAGTGGCATCAATTTTAGAGTTAGATGAAGAATCATTAGAAATGATTAAAGAAAGAGATGAGGAATTGGCATTTTTAGTAAGAGTAAAAAAAGTAAATTTTGAAGAATCATGTAAAGAATACAAAGATGATGACATAGATGGTCTAAAAATTAGAATATCCGTAGAATAGAATTGAATGTAATATTTTTATTAGAATCATTTAACATACAAAGTAATGTCTGATTCAAAGCCAAACGTTGTTGGAATTAACGTTTTGAAACAAAACGGCCTAGATGTGGATGAATTAGTAAAGGAATTAATCAAAAATGCTGCAGTTGAATTTACAGCATACTATTACTTTACTAATCTCAGAGCACATTGTACAGGTATGGAAGGAGAAGGACTCAAAGGAATTATTGAAGATGCAAGATTAGAAGATCTTAGTCATTTTGAATCATGTCTTGAAAGAATCTATCAATTAGGAGGAATTCTCCCAAATGATGCAACTGCATTTATTAAAATGTCAGGTTGTGAGTTCTTACAACTTCCAGCAAACCCAACAGATCATAAAGCAATTCTAGAAAAATGCCTCAAAGCAGAACAAGGTGCAATTGTTAATTGGAATAAAATTTGTCAAATGACATTTGGAAAAGATCCAGTTACATACGATATTGCAAAAGATATTCTTGCTGAAGAGATTGAACATGAGTCTTGGTTCTTAGAGTTAATCTATGGAAGACCATCAGGACACATGCGAAGAAAGTATGCAGGAGAAAGACCACATACAGGCAAGCATTCTAGAGCATTAGATATGGCATAAGTGCCAAATCATTTTCTTTATTTTAATTAAAAATTAAGTAATTTTATTGATGACAATGTGTGAAGAAGATTTGTTTTATTATGGTTAAATAGAAAATTGCATAGACAAAGTATGGTAAAACAGATTAGTCTAGATGCTTGGCAAATTCAACAATTAGTAGATCTATTAAAAAAAGGATCAGACATTGTTGCCAAAACAAACAGACCGATTATTTTGTACAGACAAACTCTAGATGAAGAAGATGAATCTTATGAGGAAATTGTTTGCAGTCTCACCAAAGGATATGTAATTGAACAAATGGTCACATCCGGAGGAATACTAGTTCCAAGTTTTCATCAACAATTTGTTTTTAGAATTGAAGAGTATCCACAAGAATTATTGAGAAAAAGTAAAGATCGATTTTTAGAAATGGTTGATTTTCTTCAAGAGCAATTAAAATAGCATCATAGTTAATAAAGACCGTAAAATTCCCTTCACTTGCATGCAACTATTAGAATTTCAAGCAAAAGAGCTTTTTCGAGAATATGGAATTAGTCTACTTGATAGCATATCCTCAACAAATATTGAAGAAGGAAGAAAACATGCAAAACAATTAGGATATCCATTTGTAATTAAAATTCAAGTACCTGTAGGCGGTAGAGGTAAAGCAGGAGGCATTCAAAAATGTCAAAATGATGATGAATTTGACATTAAATATCCACAGGTAATGGATTTAGAAATTAAAGGTGAAAAAGCAAGAGCAATTCTACTAGAAAAAATGGCAGATATTAAAAAAGAATTATACCTATCCATATTTCTAAATCGTTCAAAAAGATGCTACACAATTATTGCATCAGCAGACGGAGGGGTTGAAATTGAATCAGTCAAAAATCAAATTATTAAAGAAATAGGATTAGGACATGTCTCTGATGAAGTTGCAAAAGAAGTTGCAAAAGAGATGGGATTAGAAGGAATAACGGCAGAAGGAGTTGTAGATACACTAAAAAAATTATCAAAATTAACAATTGAAAAAGAAGCTGAATTAGTAGAAATTAATCCACTTGCAATTATGCAAGATGATACAGTGATGGCATTAGATGGTAAATTTGTAACAGATGATAATGCAAATTTCAGACATGAAGAATTACAAAAATATCAAGAAAGAACAGAGATAGAAGAACAAGCTGAAAAAAGTGGATTTTCATTAATAGAGTTAGATGGAGATATAGCAGTTGTAGGTAATGGTGCGGGACTTGTAATGTCAACACTAGATATGTTATCAGATAACGGTGGAAAACCAGCATGTTTTCTAGATGTTGGTGGCGGCGCCACTACAGAATCAGTTTATGAGGCATTAACTTTGATAAGTAAATTGAACAGAGTGAAAGGAATACTAGTAAACTTGTATGGAGGAATTGTTAAGACCACAGTTGTGGCAGAAGCATTTCTTAAAGCATATGAAAATAATCTAATTGACATACCAGTATTCTCAAGACTAAAAGGTACTGAGTCAGAAAAAGCAAAAGAGATGTTACAAGGTTCTAAAACCAAAATATTTGATTCAATTGAAGAAGCAATTAATGCGGCAGTAATGGGGACAAAAAAATGACAGATATTTTTGAATTACTAAAAGGAAAACCAGGAGATACAGATTATGAGAAAAAAGGAGTTATTGTTCAAGGAATTACAGGCTCATACGGTTCAATTCATGCAAAACAAATGATATCTTATGGAACTAACGTAGTTGCAGGGGTAACTCCAGGTAAAGGTGGTCAAAAATTTGAAGAAACAATCCCAATATACAATTCAATGCAAGAAGCAGTAGATGCAACAAATGCTAAAATTTCAATTATTTTTGTTCCAGCAAAATTTTTCTTAGGAGCAGCAAAAGATGCATTAAATTCAGGAATTAAATTACTAGTTGCAATCCCAGAACATGTACCAATTAGAGATACAATGGAAGCACTAGATTTAGCAAAACAAAAAGGAGCAATAATCATCGGACCAAATACTCCAGGAATAATGATTCCAGAATTAATTAAAATTGGAATTATGCCACCAATGCCTTTCAAAGCAGGTAAAATTGCAGTATTATCAAAAAGTGGAACATTGCTTTATGAAATTTCAGATGCACTAACTAATGCAGGATTTGGACAATCAATCACAATTGGGATTGGAGGAGATCCAGTAAACGGTACCAGACTAATTGACGCATTTGAAATGGTGAAAGATATTTCAGATCTAGAAGGATTAGTAATTGTAGGAGAGATCGGAGGAGATTCTGAAGAAATGTTAGCCCAAAAAATTATGGATTTAGGATTTAACAAACCAACTGTAGCATACATTGCAGGAAGAGCAGCACCAAAAGAAAAACGAATGGGTCACGCAGGTGCGATTGTAATGGGAACCTATGGATCTGCAGAATCAAAAGTATCAATGTTTAACAAAGCAAACATTCCAGTAGCAAAAAGACCAGCAGAAGTTCCGGTTTTATTAGCAGGAAAAATGGAAAATAGATTAGAATAAAAGGAAGAGACTGAGGATAAAATTAAATGCCTATCACAGACCCTGAAAAAAAACGAATTGCACAGCAAGCACGTTTAGTTATGAAAATATGTTTCAAATGTGGTGGTAGGAACGATATTAGTGCAACAAGATGTAGAAAATGTAGAAATCCATATTTGAGATTAAAGAACAGAAATCTCGGTGTAAAGAAATAGAATTAAAGTAACATTAAACTTTCACGATATTCTCTAATTGCAATTTTTAAGTTTGATTCATTTTCAAGAATGAAGGATTTTGCAGCATTGGGATCATCTATTTCTTCAAGAGATAATTGTAGATCATCAGGTAAAAATTCATTCATTTGAAATAGAATTCTTCCTGCAGCAATAAATTGACCAAGATTATTAGCAGAGTCAAAAGCCAAATTCATCCTATCAATTACAGTGTCAAATTCTTTTAGAGATATGAAATATCTTTCAACAATTCATAGAAAAAGGTTAGGTAATTACAAAATATCAAAAAACTAAAGATAAAAAACAGGCACTGTCATAAATTGATTGGACCCGTCGTCTAGTTTGGTTTGGATGACGCACTCACACTGCGTAAGGAAGAAATTCCCGCAAAGGTCGTGGGTTCAAATCCCATCGGGTCCATTATTTTAATTTAATATTTACAAATTAGAATATTTTTAAAAAAGATAAAAATACAAAATGACTATATTAACCAATAAAATAATTATAAAAATGTCATCCTATAACCACATTCCAATTAATTTTCAGCAAGCGAAATTAATTGAAAAAGATAATGCACATTATTATGAAACTCCCAGTGGAGAAATTTTTCCATCAATTACAACAATACTACAAAAAACAATGTCAATTGAAAAAAAAGAAAGTTTACAAAATTGGAAAGAACGAGAAGTAGCAGCAGAGTACATTACTAGCGAAGCAGTAACTATAGGTACAGAAACTCACAAATTAATTGAAAATTACATTAACGAAGTAAGACAAACAGACCAAATAAGATTACTATCAGTTGCACATTTTAATAATTTAATTCCATTTTTACAAAAAATTGATAATGTGTATGGAACAGAATTAAGACTTTATAGTTATGCAATGAAACTTGCCGGAACTTCAGATTGTATAGCAGAATATGAGGGGGAATTATCAATTATTGATTATAAAACAAAAAGAAGTAATCAAAAAGAAGAATGGATGACAGATCATTTTATTCAAGGTACAGCATATGCAAAAATGTTCAAAGAATTAACAGGTATTGAAGTTAAACAAGTGGTCATCCTAGTCAGTAGTGAAAAAAATTCAAGAATGGAATTTGTAAAAAATACTGAAGATTACAAAGACTTGCTAACCCAACGTCTAAATCAATATTATGATATTTTAGAATAAAAATAAAGAACTAGTAGAAGTTGGTAATAAATTATTTAAGTGAGATTAAAACAACATAATTTGAAATGAATACAAAAATGAATTTACTGATAATCGCATCAATAATGACCGTGTTTGTAGTAATGATTGCTCCAAACGATGTCATTGCACAAACAGATCAAAATAGTATCAATGTAAGACCAATTAATGATAAAATGAGTTTAGAGGTAACCACAGTTACTATGACGGTTCCTGAAAATAACAAATTACCATGGGGTAAAGTGTGGGGTACAGCTTCAGAGGTAATTGAAAGATATCCAGTAATAATTCAATTTTACAAAGAAAATGAACCAGTTCATGTAGCACAGGTAGACACCAAAGGTGATGGGTCATACGAATACAAGTTTAGAGCTAGAACATTAGACCACAATACAGGAGAATCTAAAGATATCTTTTATGGAGATTATACTGTAAAGATATTCAAGGTAATTCCAAATACAAATCCAACTGTATAGAATTAGATTAAATCCAGATGGTCTCAATAATTATATATGAAATGTTTAAGAAATTTTAAAAAATATTCACAGAATTCATATACTGAGGAATAATTATGACATCTAGAAAATGAGTAAAAACCTTTGGCACGATATTGAAACAGGTCCAGATATTCCAGAAAAAATTAACGTTATAGTGGAGATACCAAAAGGTTCAATGAACAAATACGAATATGATAAAGAACATAATATAATAAAATTAGATAGAGTGTTATTTTCACCATTTCATTATCCAGGAGATTATGGACTCATCCCACAGACATTATCTGAAGACGGAGATCCATTGGATGCACTAGTATTAGTTACAAATCCAACATATCCAGGTGTTTTAATAGAATCAAGACCAATAGGACTATTGCAAATGAACGATGATGGGGAATCAGATGATAAAATTATTTGTGTTTCAACAAATGATCCAAGATATTTAAAAACAGTAGACACTTCAGATATGGAAGATCATAATCGTTTAGAGATTGCTCATTTTTTCGAAGTATACAAGGAATTAGAAGGAAAAAAAGTAGAAATTATAGGATGGAAATCAGCAAAAGACGCCAAGGCAGTAATTGTTGAATCCATTAAAAGATACAATGATACTCTAAAAAAAGATTAGAAAAATGCAAAAAGATTGTCAACATTTTCTACAAAAAAAAGAAAATATTTTACCAAATACAAAATACTGTGAAGAATGTAAAAAACAACACCTACCTACAGTTGCTCTTCGAATGTGTTTAACATGTGGGCATGTAGGTTGTTGTGATTCATCAATAGGAAAGCATGCAACAAAACATTTTGAGGAAACAGGTCATCCAATAATGAAATCCACCCCGGATAATATTTGGAAATGGTGTTATATCCATGAAGAATATTACGGATTTTAGTTAGAAAACTTGAAATTATTACAAAGTTATCTGTGAAAACTTTTATGCTATTTTTGTATAAAGTTTTAGATGATTATTCAAAATAAAATTTACAAAGGGATGCGATATTAATGTCAAAAGCATACGTTATGATGAATTGTAAATTAGGAGAAGAAAAAGAGGTTATTCAAGAATTAAAAAAAATAGTTGGAATAAAAGAGGCTCATGGAACATTTGGATTGTACGATATTGTAGCACAAATTGAATGTACAACAGATAAAAAAATTCAAGAAATTGTTACACAGAAAATTCGAAAAATACCAAAAATTCAAACCAGTATGACATTAACAAGTTCAGAGTCTGGAGAATTATTCCAAATATCAGAAAAACTAGTAGGTGCAATGTTAGGGAAAAACAGTAGTCAGGCATATGTTGTATTTCATTGTGAAAAGGGTCAAGAATATACAATATTAAAAAATATTTGTAAAATACCAGAAGTAAAAGAAGCAGACGTAGTTTTTGGATATTATGATGTAATTTGTAGAATTGAGTCATCATGTGAAGAGGTTTTACAAGATGTGATAACTAGAGCGATCAGAGGATTACCAAATCTCAAAACTAGTATGACATTGAACATAATTAAAGAACAAGAAGCAGAAGTTATCTAAAAAAAATAGAATTAAAAAATTAAAAGACATTCATTTTTTAATAGTTAAAAAATAATAAAAATAATGTCAGAGTACGAATTAGGTAAATGGGATTTATCAGAATTAGCAAAAAATCCAAAAAGTCCTGCATTTAAAAAACAAATTAAAGATTTAGAAAATCAAGCAAAGAAATTTGAAAAAATTAAAATTAATTTAAACTCAAAAATGACATCTAAGCAATTTAAAATAATCCTACAACAAGTTGAAGAAATTTCACATAAGATGAGTAAAATTGGAGGATATGCATCACTTGCATATTCAGCAGACACTCAATCAGATGAAGCAACTTCGTTAATGACTCAAATGTCAAAATTAGGTTCAGAAATTTCAAACAAAATTTTATTTTTTGATTTATGGTGGAAAACACAAGTAGATGAAAAAAATGCTAAACGATTAATGGAGGACACAGGAGAGCTAAAAGAATATTTAGCATACAAAAGATTATTTGCAAAATATGCATTAAGTGAATCAGAAGAAAAAATCATAAACACATTAGATGTTACAGGGATTTCAGCACTAGTAAAATTGTATGATAAAATAACCAATGTCTATGAATACAAAATGAAAATTGGCAACAAAACAAAAACAATGACAAGAGAAGAACTAACAAATTATGTTAGAAGTACAAATCCAAAAATTAGAGAAACAGCTTACAAAACAATTCTAAGTAAATATGAAGAAAACAAAGGAGTTATTGGTGAAATTTATCAAAATATTGTTCTTAATTGGAAAGATGAAGGAATAGAACTTAGAGGGTACAAAACTCCAATATCAATGAGAAATATTGCTAATGATGTAGATGATAAAACAATAGAATCGCTTCTTTCAATTTGCCGAAAAAACTCAACTGTATTTCAAAAATTTTTCCTTCAAAAAGCAAAAATGCTAAACATGAAAAAATTACAAAGGTATGATCTTTATGCACCAGCAGCAGCAAAAATTAAAGAAAAAAATTATTCGTATAATCAATCTGTAAAATTGGTATTTGAGTCACTTGGAAAGTTTAGTAGTACTCTAGAAGAGTATGCTAGAAAAGTATTCAATGAGAATCATATTGATTCATCAATTAGGCCAGGAAAAAGAGATGGAGCATTCTGTAGCACACTCACTCCAAAAATCACACCATATGTTTTGGTAAATTTTACAGGTAAATCAAGAGATGTTTTTACTTTAGCTCATGAATTAGGTCATGCAGTACATAGTCAGGCAGCACAAGACAGATCAATTCTTGTTCAAGATGCACCATTGCCGTTAGCTGAAACAGCATCAACATTTTCAGAATTGTTACTTTATGATAACTTAGCAGATAAGATATCAGATGATCAAAAGAAGATCATGCTATCTGAAAAGATTGATGATCTCTATGCAACAATACTCAGACAATCATATTTCACAATTTTTGAAGTTGATGCACATGAACAAATTGGTAAAGGAACCACAATAGATGAAATTTCAAAGATGTACTTGCAAAACTTGAAAGAGCAATTTGGTAATTCAGTGAATATCTCAGAAGATTTTGCAATTGAGTGGAGTTGTATCCCACATTTTTACCACACACCATTTTATTGCTATGCATACTCATTTGGGAATTTGTTAGCATTATCCCTATTCCAGAGATATAAAAAAGAAGGAAATGATTTTGTAAAATCATATATGGATATTTTAGCAGCTGGTGGTTCAAAAAAACCAGAAAAATTACTATTAGAGCACGGATTTGACATCAAATCACCCAAATTTTGGCAAGAAGGTTTTGATTATGTCAGTGAGCAAGTCAAAGTACTGTCATCATTAAATTAGATCGAAGTTTAAAATTATATTTTAAAATTATTTTAATTATCATCACTATTTTTTGTAGGAGTAAAAGTATCAATAATTTTTGAAATGTCTAAAACAAGTGAGTCTTTAATTTTTTTTAATGAATAATCAGGGTTATCAGATTGAGAAAGTAAATGATTGAGTTGATCCAAGATTGCATATTGAACTCTTAACGTCAATAATTCAGAGATATTTTTTTCACTTGTAAAATCAACTTCAGTGATATTGACTGCCTGATTAGCCATTTGAAAAGTAAAAGAAGAAGAATATCCACCTCGTGTAAAAGCGATATCTCGAAGGACTAGTTTTTTAACTTCATCAGGATTTCCCATTCCAGTTCGAGCAACCATGTCATTTAGTTGATCCAAAATGGCATATTGAACTCTAGATTGCAATAATTCAGGAATAGTTTTTGCATTTTCTATTTCAGTAACGCTTACTTTTTCATCACCAATTGTGATAAATTTATTCATAATTGTGATTAAAATTATTTTATCTATAAAGGATTGCCAGGAATAGTTTTTTTAAATTTTAGAATAATGGGGCCGGTAGTCCAACGCATGGACTACCGGCTTGTTCCCCGAACGGTTTGAATTCGATGTCATTTCTGTATCAAAAATAATATGATTTAAACCTTTGAATTATTTTAAGTCTAATTTTTTAGGTTTAATTTTTCTTATCGTGCCTAATAAAATTCCAATTGTAATTCCTAATTGATAAAGAAAATAAAGTAGAACTTCAAAAGTGCTGGGAGTAAGATCAGTGAATCTACTCAAGGCAGTAAAAATCAGTAATAATGCACTAAAAAAGAAAACAAATCCCTTTACAATTCCGTGTAGATTTGTAAATTTTAAAACAACAAAAGTCATGACCATAATAGAAATAGCTAATACAGTTAGAAATCCAGTATTCATTCCAAAAATCAAAAATACTGAAGAAACTACATCTCCGCTACTAGCCACAGATAAATTAGTTAAATCAATTTTTGTCGGGGATTGAAAACGTGGAACACTAAGAACGGCATTTATTAAAAATAAAATAAAGAATGTGAAGGATACAGTTTTTACATGATTTTGTAAACGAGGGAATCTTTGAAGAATTGCCCTACCTAAAATGATTCCTTGTGACAATCCAATTCCAAATGTGGTTAAAATTACAATTAATTGGATTAAAGGATCATTGAAACTTTCAACAAGTATAGGAATTAATGCCATTTATTCAGAGAGGGCACACATCAAAATAAGAGGCTCTAAAAAACAGATAACCATAAGAGTGTGTTAAAAATAGGATAATTAAAGATAAGTAAATTTAATATTTCATCATACGATGGTCATCATATGTTAAAAATAATATTAATCATAGCCATAATTGGAATTGCAGGTATTTCAACAAATTATGCACATTCACAAGAAATAGGTTTAGCAACATTTCAAGAATCAGCACAGGTAATCATAGATAAAAAAATAAATTTTGAGAGCATAACATCAATCACATTATCAAGTTCTAACATTCAAGAAATTATAATTCCAACAGAATTAGAACAAAAAATAAGAGAAAGTAAAAGAATTCAAGCAGTTGTCATAACAAATCAAAATAATTGTACATTAGGAGTCTATGATCAATCATGCATAATTATCAACATAGAAAGAAGTCCAGAAGACAAAGGTATTTTTGCAATACAGGATAACACCAGAGAAATAGCGGATTCATACATAGATGCAGTGAATCGGGTTTTTGATACGAATGCTAAATTTTTTCAAGTATACATCCACACAAATGATGACACAAATCAGGCATTAGACACATCAGGCATTATTTCAGGTAGTGGTACAATTTCAGCAGTATACACAATGCCAATGGAGGATACAGGTTCAATGTATGGTAAATTATCATCAATGCTACTTTCAAAATCAATTAGATATGGAGGAGGATTCTACGATAATGCAAAAATACTCTCAATGAAACAAAATGCTAAAATGTCATTTTCAATAACACCACTAGAATCAAAATCACTTTTACAATTAAGGGTTTCAGTAAATAGTCCAATTACAAGTCAAATGGAAAAAGTAACACCAAAAATCAACCCTCTTGAATTTTTTAACATAGAGAATCTAAATAGATCAAATTATTTTTCTTCAGGAAATTATCCACTAAATTCAATATTTCAAATAGTGATAATATCAAATGACGAAACAAATGTGTCAGATGTTAAGGGAGATATCATACCAACACAAAAGATAGATGGAATGGAAATGCCAATAGAGGTTGCAAAAAAAGGATGGATTTTTGATCCTCAGAGAGGAGAAACAATTCAAGGGAAATTTATTTTTGGAGAAAACATATCAATAAATGAAAATGAAATGAAATTCTCATTAGGGGGAAGTAATCTACAGTCTAAAGAAATAGAATTAGACGAATCCATTGTAGTTATAATTATAATAACAATAGTTTCAATTGGGGCAGCGATATTTTATCTTAAAGGATATAAAAAATAATTAAACTAAAAGTACGGCAGCTGCAAAAACAGTGGTCCATTTTCCATCTTTGTCACCTTTAGTAGATTGGGTCGTATTGTGAGTATTGTAAATTTTACCAGAAATTAACCATTGTTGTCTTTTTTCATCCCAGTCTTTATCAGCATCAAAAGGGATTCCCAATGAGGATGCCAGCATTTGTGCAGCAATATCTTCAGCATAATCACCTGCTTGAATTTCATTTTGACCAAAAGATTCGTATTCAGATAGATATCCATATCGCTCAGTATCTTTTGGTTGTGCAATCCCAACAGATGCAGAGCAAACCCGATAGGGTTCTTTAGTTTGATTTTTGGAATATATTGTAAATAAAATTTGGCCAGGTTTAATTTTTTTCAAACCTTCTTTACGAGAAATCAATTTAGCCTTGGGTGGAAATATACTAGAAATCAGTACAAGGTTAGTTCCAGCAATACCTGCATCTCTTAGGGCATATTCAAAACTAGTTAATCTATCTTCATGTACACCCTTGCCTTTTGTAAGAAATAATTCCTTAGCTACTAAATCCAACATTTCTGAATTTCAGACAAAACAATTATTATTTATACTTTAATTCTAAGAAGATAAAAGACGAAATTAATCTAATTTTTGCTTTCTCTTTTTCTTTCTTGCATCAGGTTCGCCTTGAATTTGAGTCAAATAGATGAATGTGAAGAAAGCACCAAGTCCAATATTGATTATACTCATGAGAGTGATCATAATTTTCAAATTAGGCGGGGTAACACCAGATAATCCAACAAGTACACCAACTGCCCCAGTTGCAAAAAACATTATCATTAGAACCTTAACTTTAGTTGGCTCGATGTATCTCATATAAAATATCAAAAAGACACAATATTATAAGTTGACAGGTAAATCAATTATTTTTAAAAGTAAAAACAGCGCCTCAGGCAACACTTTAAAGCTTGAAAAATTTTATTTTATTTCGTGCCAATGTAGCTCAGCCTGGTAGAGCAACTGATTTGTAATCAGTAGGTCATGGGTTCAGATCCCGTCATTGGCTCTTTTAATTTTTAAAAAAGAAAATAGACATTTTTTAAAAAGATGCAATACGAATAAGTACACTAAATTTTAAAATAGAATATTTGACTTCAGAAAATTTTGAAGATAGAATTAAAAAAAATGAAAAAATAGTGAAAAAATCAACATTTAATGGATTAATCATGACAATCATCATAGTCATAGGAGTTGCAGCATTTCTTGGAGGATTACACATATCAAATTTAGATTCAAATCAAATTTCACAAGAAGAACTAAACGAGGCAATTGCAAAATTAGAATTAAAAATTCTTCAAAACAAACTACCTTCAAACAAACCAATTATTGAACTAAAAATATCAGCAGATAATGATCCAATCATAGGAGATTCAAATGCACCAATCACAATAATATAATTTTCAGATTTTCAATGTCCATTTTGTGCAAAATTCCACATACAGACACTTCCAAAAATTACGGAGGAATATATCAAAAAAGGTAAAGTCAAATTAGTGTTCAGAGATTTTCCAATTCAAAGTATTCATTCTAACGCATGGATAGCATCAACAGCAGCATAATGTGCAAATGAGCAAGGGAAATTTAAAGAAATGCACGATAAATTATTTGAAAACCAAAATGAATGGAACAGTAAAAATACAGATAATGTGATTATTTTATTTAATCAATATTCATTAGAAATGGAGATAGAAGAAGAAAAATTTGATTCTTGTCTGAGAAATGGAAAATATGACAAAGAAATTCAAAAAGATCTAGATGACGGTAGAGCGTATGGGATTTCAGGGACACCAGGATTTTTTATTGGAAATGATGAAATTGGATTTATTGAATTAAAAGGAGCACATCCTTTTGAAAATTTTAAAGGTATTATAGAGACTCAATTAAAAAAAATAAAATAAGAAGCGTTTATTATACCTGAAACAATTTTTTGGATATCGGAATAATGACGAGTAGCCAATATGCTTTATCGTCATGGCTTAAGAGAATGAAATGAAATGACAAAATTTAAAGATTTAGGATTAAAAGATGAAGTGTTAAGAGGAGTTACTGATCAAGGTTATGAAGACGCATTTCCAATTCAAGAAGCAGTAATTCCAGTATTACTTACTAAAAGAGACGTTGTAGGACAAGCCCACACAGGTTCAGGTAAAACAGCAGCATTTGCTTTAGCAATGTTAAATGACATCATACCAAAAAAAGGAATTCAAGGATTGATTATGGCACCAACAAGAGAGTTGGCAATACAAATTAGTACAGAAATTAGAAAAATGGGAAAGCACACAGGAATTAAAATTGCAACTGTTTACGGAGGACAAGGTATGGGAATTCAATTAGATGCATTACATAGAGGAGTAGAGATTATTGTTGCAACACCAGGTAGACTCATTGACCATCTTAAAAGAGGTTCAATAGAATTAGGGGATATTACACACATTGTACTAGATGAAGCAGATACTATGTTAGATATGGGATTTGTAGATGATATTCAATTTATTTTAGACTTATCACCAGAAGACAGAGTAATGTCACTGTTTTCAGCAACAATGCCAACTGCAATTTTGAGATTAGCTGAAGATTATCTACACAATCCAAAACAAATATTGTTGGATGCAGATGATCTAAGTGGAGAGGGAATAGACCAATCATTTTTAGTAATTAAAGATAGAGACAAGTTCAAGTATTTACTTGATTTCATTAAACCACTAAAAGGTCAGATTATTGTATTTTGTTCAACAAAATATAGAACAAGAGATGTTGCAAAATATTTACACCAAGAAAAATACAATGCAGTTGCAATAGAAGGAGACATGTCACAAAGTAGAAGAGAACAATCAATGGCAAAATTCAGAAACGGTAAAGCAGATATTCTAGTTGCAACAGATGTCGCATCAAGAGGAATAGATGTTCCAAGAGTAGAACTAGTAGTTAACTACGACGTACCAAATCAAGAAATGGCATATTTCCATAGAATAGGTAGAACAGCAAGAGCAGGAACTGAAGGTAGAGCAATCACATTTGTATCATATTCATCAATTGGAGATTGGAATATAATTAAACGTCAAATTAAAGTACCACTAAGAGATTTAAATCAAGAAATGCATATCGAAGTTTCAATTCCAGACCCACTAAAAAGACAATCATCATCAAGAAGATTCGGCGGTGGAAATAGTTATGGTAGAGGTGGCGGTGGCAGAAGTAGCTACGGTGGCGGTGGCAGAAGTAGTGGCGGTGGCAGAAGTAGTGGCGGGGGTTACGGTAGAAATACCAGAGACGATAGAGGAACAAAAAGGAAAGACACCGATAGCGATGGTAAAAACAGCTACGGTGGACGTAGTAGATGGTAATATTATAAAAATTTAAAGATAAGAACTACCTAGTTAATCCAAGATAAATAATGCATAAAGGTTTCATTTTATTAAATTGTGATTTAGGAGCAGAAGAATATATTGTTGATCAGTTAAACCAAATGACAATAATAGATAACGCATATTTGACTTTTGGAGCATATGACGTAATTGCAGAGATTGAAACAGAAGATCAAGAAGAATTCGAGAAAGTGGTTGCAACAATTAGAAAACTTTCAAGAGTTGTAAGTACAATGACATTAAATGTAATTAATACCGATTAATAGGCACAAATTATCAGTACAGTAAGAAACATTATTTTTTATCTAATTTCTTGGACAATTTTAAATTCTCTTTTTCAAGTGTTTTTACTTTTTTTATAACTTTTTTGAGATCAATATTCATTTTTTTTAAATCCTTTTCCACTTTCAATAAATCATTCAATGAACGAGGGATTTTTTTACCAGGATCTTTAGATGTAAGATTAGTTTTTTCTATCAATTTTTTTTTTATTATTAAAGTTCTTTTTAGATCTTTCCACTAAAAATACAAGTTATTTTTCCTCGTCGTTGGAATCGTATCCCAATTCTTCTAGAATTTGATAATATGCTTTAGGATCAATTTCTTTTAACTGAACTATTACATCAAAAAAAAATTTATCAGTGTTTTCAGTCATTAATTTTTTAATTCATCATTACCTAAAATGATTACTGTATTTTCAGTTACAGGTCAAAATAAGTATAAAAATAAAAAAAGACATTAACACTAGTAAAAAAATAAAATTTGAATTAAATAGTTTAAAGACAAAAAAATTCAGAATGGATAAAAAACAGAATATTAGGAAAAAAATATGACAGATATAATTTGGGGTAACGGTAAGAATATTATTTCTAAAGATAGTTTTGAATTGACTGTAACGCATAGACAAAATGGAAATTCTGAAGAATACCAAGACACAGTAAAAATAATAATTTCAGATGTAGATTTACCAGGATTATCAGATAACAAATCTAGTTGGAAAATAGATGATCTTCAAAAAGTTATTGTAGGCTCATTTCTAAAATGTGAAATTGATTCAAAGACATCAGAAGGAGATTTGATATCTAAAGTATCACATTCAGGAGCAGCAGGATACTAATTGTGGAATTCAATAGTAGTTACAAATAATAAAATTAGTGATATACATATTAAAAAAATAATTAGCGGAGAAAAATCAGCAATAATAATTAAAAAATTTTATGAAAAAGAAAATTGTAAAAAAATAATTGAAAAAATAAACAGTACCAACATAGAAAATGATTCAAAAAAGTTTAACCATATAGGTCCTTTTTTAATGAATTATACAACAAAAAAAGGAAAGTATTTTCAAAATGCAAAAAAAGCAAACATGATTTTTAAAAAGATTTTTCTAAATGTCGATAATCCAATAAATAAAATAAAAGTAGTAATTTCAAAAGTTTATCCAAATTATGAGATTTCAGAAACAAAAGAAAATAGAATGAATTATGCATTATGTACAATTAGAAGGCATGAAAAAGGAAAGAAAGTACCACTGCACAAAGATAATGTAACATATGAAGGAATAGAATACAACGTATCAAAAATAGATAATCAGATATCATGTATTTTACATTTACAAGAAACAGAAAGAGGAGGAAAATTATTAATATATAAAAAAAATGGGAAAAAAAATTCGAAGAGTTTAGGGAGATAGAATTTGGATATAATTCTATTTTAACTAAAAATGTAGAAGTAGACAAGATAGAACCCAAAATAGGAGATTTAGTAATAATTAATCCAAATTATCTTCATGAAATTACAAAAATTCAAGGAAATACAGATAGAATCACATTAGGTATGGTTTTTGGAATTCAAAATAAAAGTAAAAAGATATTTTCATGGGCATAATATTAATTAAAATTTTGAAATAACATCTAAAATACCAGAGCAGTGTTAACGGGTAAAATTGAATAAAGATAAGGGAATAATTGTTATATGAGGAAACAATGATTGTTTCAAATTGCAAAAAATTGAGTATGAAGGAACAGTATGGGTGTTAAATTATAACAATCCAGAACCACTATTAGATCACGCAATTCACATGTTAGAAAGACACGGAGTAAAACGTGAAGATATGACAATTACAGAAACTCCAAATGTGACAGTAGGAGCAATTGTGGTTGAAATATGGCCATATGAGTTAGTTATAGGTAGAGTAAGAACAACTAGAAATGATTCATTCATTAGCGGTGCTGAATTCAATATTGAATTAAAATTAGATGAAAACGGAAATTATGTAGATTATCTTTGAAAAAAAAGAAAATTCAAAATATTAGCATTCTTACTATTGCCATTTTAATAATTGGTTCAATTATCGCATATAATTATTCAGTAGACATTACAAAACAAAAAGGATTACAATTTGGAAATGAATTAAATCAAATAGAAAATAATCTTTCAGACATACAAGCAAAATTTTATTCAGAAAAAATAAAGTGGGTTGAAGGGGATATTTCAAAAATAGAATTACTAAAATTTTATAAAATTCATATAGATAATTTTAAAAAAAACATATCAAAGTATGATGAATTAACACCACCAGAATTATTCAAGAGTTCAGTTATATTATTAAAAATTTCAGCTGAAACTCAACTAGAAAGTGATTTACAATTTATTGAATGGATAAAAACAGGGGATGAATCTGCTAAAATTAGATCAGATGCCTTATTTCAAGAATCATATGAATATCAAAATTTAGGTTTAGTTAAATTTCAAACAGCAAAAGTAGGTATAAAATATTATGAGGGTGGAGAAAAATTTGAAGAACCGCAAGGCGTTTCAGCACAAAAAGTACTACAAGTATATGAAAAAATGGAAAAACAATGTAGTGAACAGTTTAGAAATGAATTAGGAGGATTTGATTCTAATCAAATAGAAATTGAATGGTTTGATTGTAACAATGAAGCAAAAGAATGGAAAATACAACATATGCCATAAATAAAAAATATGAAAACTATAGTAATTCAGATTTTTCTAATAAACTCAAAACAGGATGAATTTCTTCTAACAAGTTAGATTTTTCAAGAATAGTAGGTTTTGAAAATTTTACAGGTAAAGTCATAGTCAACATATCTTGATCAGTATGAGAAATTCCAATAAAATGGTGAGTATTATTTATTTCAGAAAGAAAGGCACCCCATTTTTCTAAATGAACAGATACACGAGAGATGTTTTGTTTTAATTCAGAAAGAACAGTATTCAAATCCGTGTCAAATAATTTGAATTTAACAAGAGGAATCATTAGCATACCACCCAATATTACATCATGATTTTTTATTTTAGATAGAATAACATCATCAGGATTTTCTACATTAGAAAGATTACCATAATCAGGATCAAAATATCCAGCAACTAATTTTTTAGAATCATATATTCGAAAATATCCATCTTCAAATTCTAATTTCCATGATGCCAAGGAAAACATACAGAAATACTAATTACTAAATGTTTATTCTAAAACATAATTTTTAGAGTAATCTAGGCATAAATTAAATAATATTTTTTAATCTTTGCTTTCGAGTAAATTCAATGCTTTTTGTAAAGATACTTCAAGATCATTAATTCGTTTTCGGAGTTCAATATTTTCATCTCTCAAAGAATCCCTTTCCCTAGTGAGTATTTCATTAATATCCATAATCAAATAAAAAATAACACGCTATTTTTACATTACAATTTAAAATAGGCATTAAAAATTAAAGTGGATTATCACTACAAAGTATGAGCATTAACTAATATTTCATCCAGTATTTTAACTTCAAAAATATCTTTTAAAAAATATTTTTGTGTTGCATGATTAGTACAAAGTAAAACAGAAGATTTAGAATCTCCAACATCATATACCGTGAGATTTATTGGTTTATTGTTACAACATATACGACTAACATCAATTCCAGTTGTTTGTGTTGCCATTTCAAACCAAATTAATCTTTGAATTTTATTTAGATGTCGTATAGATTGTAGAGCTAAAGTTTGTCTCTTAATTTGTCTCAACGTTTTTCTTATTTCTGGAGAAATGTGTTCTAACAATATTCAGAATAAAATGATCATTTAGATAAGTTTATCATTTTTTAAAAAGATAATTAAATAAACCAGGAATTAAAGTAAAGATATGTCAATATCAAAAGAAAATAAAGAATTTATCGATAGCCTAATTGAATATTATATTAGTGAGTCTGAATCGTATAAACAAATTGCAGAGAATTTTCTTCCAGAAGTAGAATCAATTCCAGATACAGTATTTGGAATAATTACAGGGTGCGTCTATTCAGGATTTCTACAAGCATATCAAAACCAACAACAAACACCTAGTTTAAAGGACATGAATGAATTTAATCAAATAATTAAAAAAAAGGCATTATTAATTAAAAAATCAATTTTAGGACCAATAGAAATAGATGGTGTAATAAAAGAGAGAAAAGGTTAAAGTTAGAATTTAAAATAAAATCAGGCATAAATATAAAGAAATTAGTTCTGATAAATTAAAATAATTTAAAAAATCAGTACAGTTTAATTTGAATTATAAAAAAATAACATCATGAAGATAGATGGTAGTAAGATTATTTTTGGTTTAGGTGTAACATCAGCTGTAGCAACTGCAGTTATTGCATTATATTTTTCAATTCGTTAAAGATAAATCATAAGGATAACGTCATAAAATATTGTCTGCAATAAATGAATTTAAAATTACACAGATTGTAGATAATGGTCAAATAATACAATTAACATTAATTGAAAATATATCTACAGAACCAATTTCACAAAAACAAATGATTATAGAAAATGTTTCTAAAAAATTAGATTCAGAAACAAAAGAACAGGTAATGCCATTGTTAGAAGCAATTTTACAAGCACAACCAACTGTAAATATTAAATCATATCAACAAACACAAATTACAATTGCAATGCCAAAATCAAGATATGATAATATGGGTAGACCACAAGTAGGCAGCATAATAGATATAGATTTAAAAATAATCTAAAGTGTTGAATTTACTTCATCTAAAGTATGCAATGCCAAGGAACAAGTAAAATTTTTACAAATAAAAACAGATGTTTTATCCTCAAAAGATTTTCCAGCAAAGAAAGGATATTTTGAGAGAGTTTTTAATTGATCAGGATTTTCAATAGTTATCATAAAAGAATTAGGCAAATAATTTTTAAATAAAGAATTACAAAGTTCATAATTTTCAGAATTTATAATAGTAATTTCAGTAGGTTTTTCCAAATACAAGGAAATAGTATTTAGTAAATATCCAAATCCAAAGGGGTTTTCAGCAGCAGTTTGTGCCTGGGATTCCATGATTTTCATTGAAATATCAAGGAAAGATTGTTCTTGAGATAAATGATATAATCTTAGCATAAAAAAAGATGAAACAGAATTTCCAGAAGGTAACGATAAATCATAATTACTCTTTGGACGAATAATTAATTTTTCATGATCATCAGAAGTCATAAAGAAACTATTACTTTCCGAATCCCAGAAATGATCAATTAAATGATGACCTAGTTTTAAGGCAAGTTCAAGATATTTGGAATTAGGTTCAATTTCAAATACATCCAACAACGCATTAGCAAAATAGGAATAATCTTCAAGATAACCATTAATTTTTGCAGTGTCATTTTTGTAAGTTCTCAATAAATTACCATTAACAAAAAGATTTTTTTCGATAAATGAAATGCAATTTTTAGCAGCATTTAGATATCGAATGTCATTTGTAACACGATAACCTTTTGCAAAAGCAGTTATCATTAATGAATTCCATGAAACTAAAACTTTGTCATCTAAACTAGGAGAAATTCTTTTTGATCTTACTTCCAATAATTTTTTAGAACATGAATTTATAATTTCAAGTACTTTTTGTTCTGTAATTCCAAAATTAAATGCAATCGTAGAAACATTAAGATTATTACATAGAATTGTATTACCCTCCCAATTTCCACCATCAGTTACATCAAAATATAAACAAAAAACATCAGCATCATTTCCAAGAATTTCTTTAATTTCCTTTTTAGTCCAAACATAAAATTTGCCTTCTACACCTTCAGAATCTGCATCATATGCAGAATAGAAACCACCTTCAGAAGAGGTCATTTCACGCAAAACAAAGTCAAGTGTTTTTTGTAAAATATCAAGATAAAAGGGATCATGTGTAATTTGATATGCCTCACAATAATTTACAGGCATAAGGGCATTATCATAAAGCATTTTTTCAAAATGAGGAACTAGCCATCGGGCATCAGTGGAATATCTATGAAATCCACCAGCAATTTGATCAAAAATACCACCCTTTGCCATTTTCTTTAAAGTTTTTAGTGCAAATTCATTAAATTTTGGCAAATTAGCCATCTTAGAATATCTAAATAAAAATGAAATATTTGCAGCGTTTGGAAATTTTGGTGCAGAACCAAATCCACCATATGTTGGATCACCTAATTGAAATAAATTCATTGCAGCTTCATCAAGTAAAGTTCGTTCTAATTTTGTAGGAACAGTAATTTTTTCTGTTTTGTGTAATGCATGAATAAAACTTTCTGCAGATTTTTCAATATCTTTTGGTTTTTCTTTCCATGCTTGTGCTAATTGTCTACAAATACTTCCAAAACCAGGTCTACCATAGGAATCCAATACAGGAAAATAGGTTCCAACATAGAATGGTTTTTGATCAGGGGTAAGAAAAACACTCAAAGGCCAACCACCCTGTCCAGTTGTAATTTGACAAGCTTTTTGATAAATGTCATCTATGTCAGGACGCTCTTCTCTGTCAACTTTTATGTTTACAAAATTTTCATTCATAAATTCAGCAACATCATTATTTTCAAATGATTCATGTGCCATCACATGACACCAATGACATGCACTATATCCGACACTCAGAAAAATGGGTTTATTTTCATCTTTAGCTTTTTGTAATGCATCATCATTCCACCCATACCAGTTAACAGGATTTTCTGCATGCTGAAGTAAGTAAGGACTAGTTTCATGTATGAGGCTATTTTCAACCATAACTAATCAAAATCATTAGAATATTTGTACATAGATGTGAAAATTAACCCCAAATACCTCTACCTTCAGTTATTTCATAAATTCTAACATTGATTCTTTTAAGAAATTTGGATTTTGTTTTATCAGCCTTTTTATCGTGACTGTAATCTTTTTTTTTAACTAGTTCTTCTAATCGTGCTAATTGTTCTAAAGATAATTTATCAAATTCATTTTTAGATGAAGAAATTAAAGATAGTAATTTAACTCGCTCACGATCTTCAGATGTGATATCAGTCACATACATAATTATATTATTTTAGAAATAAATCTTATCTTAATTACAATATTTAGAAATAAAATCAGTACAGTGTTTTAAATAGAATAATGAAAAAGAGAATTTATGGAAAAAATGCGTGCAATGGTACTTTCAGAATGTGCTAAAATTGAAACAAATCCTTTGAAACCCACTAATATTGATAAACATCAAATTGAAAGATCAAATGAAATTTTACTAAAAATAGAAGCATGCGGTGTTTGTCATTCACAACTTCATGGAATTGAAGGAGATTGGAAACATGTTGGAATTCCAGACACATTGCCAATTGTTCCAGGACATGAATTAGTTGGAAAAGTTATTGAAATTGGAAATGATGTTACTAAATTCAAAATAGGAGATAGAGCAGGAATAACCCCATTACTAGAAGCATGTAAAAAATGTCAATATTGTGATGAAGGAAAAGAATATCTCTGTGAATCATCAAAAATTACAGGTGAGACACTGAAAGGAGGTTACTCAGAATACATCACAGTTATAGAAGATTTTGCAACAAAAGTCCCAGATAGTATGAAATCAGAATATGCAGCACCATTATTTTGTGCAGGAATAACAGCCTACAAAGCAGTAAAAGCTGCAGAACCAAAATTAGATAAAAAAATAGGAATATTTGGAATTGGTGGAGTTGGTCATATGGCAGTACAATTCGCCAAAATAGAAAAATGTAAAGTTATTGCATTTTCAAGAACGCAAAATCATCTAGATGTTGCAAAAAGATTAGGTGCAACAGATACAATGGTATTTTCTAATGATCAAGAAGAATTTCTAGGTAAAGTGAAAGAAAGACATGGATTGTTAGATGCAGCAATTGTATTTGCTCCAGCAGATATTGTTACAGATACTGCAATAAAATCAGTAAAGAAGGGAGGGATAATTGTAATTGCAACAATAGGTAAGAATCCAGAATTTAATGTATTTGAAGAAAAAACAATTAGAGGTACATTGATAGGATCAACAAAAGACATGGAGCAAGTAATTAAAATATGTGATGAAAATAATATTGAAGTAATTTATGAAACATTTCCTTTAGAGAAGGCAAATGAAGCACTACAAAAATTAAAAAATTCAAAAATAGATGCACGTGCAGTTTTAATTCCATAGATTTAGAGGTACAATAAGGAAATCAAAATGAATTGTAAAAAATGTCATCATACAGATGAAGTTCACGTTCCAGATGAAAAAAGTAATTTAATGATAAAATTAGGAGAATGTAAAATTCCAGATTGTACATGTAAGCAATTTATCAATCCAATTGAAGAAATTGATGAAGATTTATTATAATAATTCTCAATATACAGATTTTTTTAGATTATCCCTAAATCGCTTAATTCTTTGTGTATTTCTGAATCAATTCTAGCACCTGAACCACATTTGCTACACATGCCTGTTTCATTTGGATCCTCAGAGAGTTTTTTCTCACATTCCACACATGTGTTAATACCTTTTTTGAATCCCATATTTTTTAGTAAATTATATGAGTTTTATGTATTTTGTATTAATCAAAAGGTTGTTGTAATAATTCATATACGAAAAAAAAATAGGACAATCATGGATAAACACAAACCATCAGATGAAATGATTAAAGATTTAGATAATTTATTATCAAAATTAAACGCCATGGAAATTGTTGCATCAGATGATCATCAAAAAAGTTCAGTTAAAATCATGAGAGCATTAGTAGAAGGGCAAATGCATTCAATTAATGAATTTCAACATTTGAAAAAAGCAATTGATTTACTAACAGTGGAATTATTTAAAGTACAAAACAAAGTTAAGAATTAAGTCTAGTGTCGCTTAATCCACAACCAATACAACGATAAAGATTAGATTTTTCAAGAGTTTTTTCCAAATTCATTTTAGAGCCACAACATGCACAAATTATCTTATCAGAATTTACATCAGGTTCCTCTGAAACTCTTACAACATAATCAGGTTTTTGTTTAATAATATCATCAAAATTACAATGTGGTTTGTATTGAGATAATATCTTTTGAATTATATTTATTCTTTTTTTATCAGTAGAATCAAACAGCGGTAAAATTGCAAGATGTAAAGATTGTTCAGATCCAGATTGTTTAAGCCAGCATTCGAATTTATCATGATCAGTAAAAAACGATTTATCATCAGTTTTTTGACAATCGCCAGCATAAATTATATCAAATTTATCCTTGTTTCGAGATAAAATCAAATAAACCAATTGTTCCATTGGAGGGCCCCATTCAGTAAGGGGTATAGGACCAAGAAACTCATATTGAAGAATTTGAATACTCAACAAACCTATTTTGAAGTACTCTCTTTTCTTTTTATCGGAAAAAATATACTAGTGTTAAAGATTGAAGGGGAGATTTAGACGTGAAAAGATTAAATTCAAGGTTTATAGATTTCACATAAATGAAAGATCCTAAAAATATGAGAGGAGTAGGCTATTCTATGATCCTTGTTTCAGCTAGTTTAGTGGCAATTTTAATAATAGGAGTTGCAATTGGCGAAGATGTTTTGTTTGGAGATAATATGTCTAGAGAGAGTACAGCCCATTTCAATGAATGTAAAGCAAATGATTTCAAAACAGAGGGATGTGAAACATACTGGAGTAGAATCAATACTGAAATTTCAGGAATATACGTAGATTTAGAGAACTAAATCACGCATACAATTAATTAAAAACTAGAAAGAATTTTTGATATTATTTGCCTGATTTTGATAAATTTTTGCTTGAGCAATATTTTCAAATTCATTTATATAAATATCTGCAAGTTGCTGAAATGAATAAAAATCATTAGGTAAAAGTTGAGATAATTTTTTTAAACATTCAATTTTTTTTTCAGTGTCAGATATTTCAACATAGCACATGTATAATGTAGTAATAATTTTAGAATCATTAGGATTTTTTTTTAATTGTTTTGTTAATTCTAGTATTCTATTCTCAATTTTTTTAATAGATTCATTATTAGGCATACGTTGTTTTAATTCAATACTTTTTTTAATTTTATTTAGAAATCCCATAGAAAATCTATAGTAACACTAGAAATTAAGAATATGCATCAACTTAAAAGAGAATTAAATTAATATCCATTTGAAAAATCGGACATCATGTTTTTGTCTTTAGTTAATTTATTCATAGCATAAAATGCACCGCCAACAATTCCAGCCTGATAAAAAGTGTATAAAAATACACCAGACGAAGTAGGATCAGATTTTGTAAAACTTAAAACAAGAATAGTGACAAAAACAAAAGTACCAACAGAAGAAACAAGTCTATTTAAAAATCCAGAATCCAATCCTACAATTCTTTTCGTTGCTGCGGCCATTAATCCAATACTAGTGATAATAAGAAAAGTAGCACCCCCGTTTTCCACAATAAAAGTATGTAACCATGTCAACAACCCATCTTCAAAAATAGAGACTTCAGGCATTACACTTCCACCATTAATTGCAAAGTTAACAGAACTAAACATTCCACCAATTACAAAAAAGAATAAGAATATTTTTACAATAGACCTTTTAATTGGACTTTGAATTTCAGACGGATTAACAGCACGTTGAGTAATTTTAATACCATAAAGAAATCCTACAGCCATAGCAGGAATAAACATCAAATTAATTAAAACAGGGGATTCTTTATTGATGGTCTCAATTTGAGGATAAAAAATAAGAAACAAGATTATTGCTAAAAGTGCTGATGAGACAAACAATATCAAACCTAAATATTTGTGATGAGAGGATTCAGAATCACCATTCCAGTCGTACATTTCATTAAATCATTAGAAAATCATTAAAAATAGAATCAGAAAATGAATTGCTTAAAGTATCAATTCTGTTTACCCTTTTTAATAGAAATTATACCAAGAAGTTATGGAAAAATCTTATTCGGTTATTGGAATTGGAATTATTACATTCATTTTTGGGTTAATTTTTGACCTTCAAGGACAATCAATAGTAGGTCCAGAATCATCTTTCATGTATGCCAATCCAAATTGGATTACTTATGGAATTGGAATTATGATTTGTGGAATAATAGTAATTTCAGTAGGCATCATATCAAAGGTTTTAAAAAAATAAAATAAATTAAAAACCAGCAGCAATAGGATCATCAGGTTTCATAATTTCTCGTAGTAAAATGGTTGCAAAAGAACCACGAGATAAAGAGAACTCAACATTATTGTTTTCAGATAAATAATCAGAACAATGAATTGCAGCCTGTCTAAATCCACCCTCACTACTAACTTCTTGCATCTCTTTAATGAAAAAATCTTTAGGAGTAACCTCTTCTTGACTTAAAACTTTAGAAATTTGATGATCAAATCTTGTTTTTTTATAATAAGAATAACCAACAAAAGGTAATGAAAGGTATTGTTCAACACCATCTTTGAATTTACCAATGATACTTTTAGAATCATAACAAACATCACCAGATTGAGATTCAAATAAATTTTCACCATCCAAAAATGCAGCACTAAGAGATTGATTAAAAATAAAGGATTGGTAAGCCTGAATATAAAATCGTCTTAAAGATAATGGGATTGCACGTATAGCACGTATGGAATCATCGTGATCTATCATTTCTTTTAGAACAATTCGTTCAATATCCATTTGAGATGGAACGTGATCATAATATTTCACATAATTTGCTTTATCAGAAAGTTTTTCACGAATTTCAGTATTTTCTGCAGAATCATATGTAGAAGTAAATGATAAAATTAAATCTACAGCCATATCAAAATCTCTTTGCAGAATAGCTTTACCAATTAAATGAGTTACAGGTCTTTTTGAACCAAATCTTTGATAACCATAAAAATTTAAAATGCAATTATGTTCACTAAAAGAAGATAATTTATCAGAGCAATCAGAAATGCGTATTTTAAAATTATTACCAATCATCTCTTTTTTAGATAACGGTTTTTTTGTAAATCCAATTTTTGTAAGAGAATATTTCTCAGTAGAAAAATCCTCAATAGGTTTACCCTTATGAGGCGAACCAACGAATTGTTCAGTTATAGCAGATGCATCTTTTAAGCCTAGGGATTTTAACCGAACACCTGTTTTTCGAAATACATCAGATAATGCATGATTAGTATCAATTTTTTTCTTTTTTAATTTGTAAACAGCATAACCACTTTCATTAGTGATGGAGTTTGTTGCACGCTTAGAAATTAATTCAGATACCTCAAAATCTTCAGGGGTAATTCTAATTTTTCCGCCAATACCAGAAAATTTTGTAGTGTAGAGAGAGATTCCTATTTGAGAGTCAATATCAGGTATCACTCTATTATCACTGTAAGAAATTTACTAATTGCAATATCATCAGAGTCTACACCAAGTAAAATTTTGTATGTTCCAGGTAATGCATCATCAGAAGCAGAAATATCAACATGAACTGGGACAGGGCTATCAGAATCTAGTTCAAAAGTTTCAACAGAGTCATGAATGAAATCAACAGTTAGAAAATCATGTGTTATAGATACAATAGATGAAAGTTCCAATTTTCCATCGTTAAATTGTGGAGATATTATAAAATGAAAATTAGCGGAATTTCCAGGAAGTAAATTCAATGTATCATATTCAAATTGAATTTCAAGTGGTAACGGTACAGAAGTATCTACAACACCAATTTTATTTTCAACCCATTCAGTAAACCAAATTTTATCACCAAATATTGTAAAATCAAAGATTTGTGCAATACCACAATTATCTAAAACTTCAACACCATTGTCACAATCACCCCAATTAGGATTTTTTGAAGGTACATGGTATTCCACAAGAGATTGTTTTTTTGGATCCATTACAGAAATATTATTTGCAGTTTGTTCATTGAATACAAGTTGTCCTTGATCATTATTTTCTATCCAATAAGGTCTAGATATAGGAGATTTAATCACACCTGTCTGGTTACCATATGTTTCAAGCGCAGGATCTGCCGTAACATATTGAATAAATTCTTCAGATAAAGGATCAAAACTAAAGAAAGAAGAAGAAGTAGTATCTACAATCCAAAGAAGTCCATCGTCTGATAAAGTTATTCCATTGGGAGTAAGTAATTGAACAGGTAATGCGTAGGCATTGATGAAATCAATGAGAGGTAAAAATTTCTCACCAGAGTTAGATACAGCATCAAGGTAACCATTTTGATTAAACTTAACCAAAAATCCACCTTGTTGATATAACCAATTTGTATACCAAATGTCATTATTTGCATCTAATGCAAAGTCAGCAGTTACAGAATCATCAAGTGCAGATGGAATACTAAGATAATTAACTTCTTCATCAGAGAGATTAATATTTAAAATTGTAAGCTTGTTACCAGTAAAATCATTAATAATAATTTGAGAACCATCTATCATTAATTTTTGAGGTAAGGAATTACCATCAGAAGGATAAGATAATCTATTATATTCTTCAGTAAGGGTTGAAAAACTCCAAACAGAGTCATATGTTTCATCAGTAAACCAAACAGATCCATCAGGAGCATAATCAATTCCCCACATCATTGAACGAGCACCGTCAGGCCATGTGGGATTATCATATTCAGTGAATGTTTTAGTTGTAGGATCAAATTTTGCAATATTACCAGTGTTGGTTTGAGCAAACCAAACAATGCCATCAAAATCAGATACAATAGCTAACGGGTTACTACATTCTGTTGGAATTAAATATTCTTTAACATACTTAGTGGATTTTGCATCACTTCCAGAACTACAAAATGTAGTTCTTTGATCATCAGGAAAATTATCAGATGGAGTTCCAGTTAGTGTAACATCAGAGTTATCATCAGCAGGGGACATCATGCTAGATAATCCAAATCCAGATGTTAGCATTATTCCACCAAAAAAGAAAACAACCAGTAAGCCCTTTTTATTCATGTTTGAAAAAACATCTAAGAGGGTTATATCTCATTGCAAGAAAAATATCTAGAGTAATTTAAAATCGCCAGTAATTTTATCAATTAAATTTTCAGGTGCAGGTCCAATGGATATACACGTTGTTGTGCCAGGAGCTAATTGTGTATGTCCCGCATCAGATACTTCAGACCATGGAAGATTCAAATCAATAGCTTGTCTTTTTACTTGCTGTAACTCCTTAAGTCCAGAGACTTTTAGAACCACTTTTTCTTGACCACCCCACCATTCAGACCACCACTCAGGATGAGATTTTCTAACATGTTCAGCACCAAGCACACATGCATGTCCTACTTGTGCAGCGATCTTGCCTTTTCCCATAGCAAGATCAGTTCTAACTACAATTACTTGTTTAATGTCGCCCATGACAGTATGAATAATTAGGCATAATCAAAAACTTTGGAATTAAATAATTGACAAAGAACCAAAATCTATGTACTACGATGCAATAGTTGCAGGAGGAAGCGTTGCAGGTTTACTATGCGCCAGAGAAATATCTTCAAAAGGATTTTCAGTATTAGTAATTGAAGAAGATTATGAAATAGGGACACCAGAACATTGTGGAGGATTAGTCAGTATTACAGGTTTAGAAGAATTAGGGGTAATACCATTTAGAAAAACGTTTGATCATATGATAGAGTCTGCAAAGATTACATCAGCAAATGGGAATAGTTTTACAATTAATTCAAAAAAACAAAAAGTGGTAGAAATCAGCAGAAGAGAATTAGATGAACAAATTGCATTTCAAGCTCAAAAAAACGGAGCAGTCATTAAAGTTAGAACAAGTTTTCAAGAAATTACAGATGTTGGAATAAGAACCAATGAAGGGAAAATAGATTGTAAAATTTTTGTTGATGCAAGGGGAGTATCATCATTAGTGCAAAAAGATAGAACTGGAATTTTATCATCCGCACAATATGAAATTTATGCAGATTGGATAAAAAAGGGACAGGTAGAAGTAATTTTTGATCAAGAAAAATATCCAGGATTTTTTGCATGGATAATTCCATCAAATGAAGGGAAAGGAAAAGTAGGAGTAGCAGGAAAAGGAATTAACGTCGCAGAAGCATTAGATTCAATCCTTAGAGAAAAAGGAAAATTTTCAACTATTAGAAAAATATATGCACCAATTTGGATTAAAGGTCCAATTGAAAAATTTGTTGAAGGTAAAACAGTGATCATAGGAGATGCAGCAGGGCAAGCAAAACCAACTACAGCTGGGGGAATTTTTACAAGCGGTATGGGAGGAGTTTATGCAGGGCAAGCCATATCTAAATTTTTAAAAACAAATGAAATTTTAGATCTTCAAGAGTATCAAAAAAGATGGACAGATAGATTTGGGAAAGAATTTGAAAAACAATTACTTGTAAGAAAAATATTAGAAAGAATAGATAATCAAACAATCAATAAATTATTTGAAACAATAACTCCAGAAATTACCAATGATATTTCAGAAAAAGATGATTTTGATTTTCATACAAGTTCAATCATAAAACTACTGGGAGTGAAAGGTTCACTAAAAATATCTAAAACATTAATCACAGGAGAACTAAAAAAAATATTGAGTTCAATTACAGATTAATTTCAAGTAAGGTATAAATGATGTTTACAGAAAATTTGAACATGTCATCTACCATATCATTACCAACATGTAGTTGTTGTAATAGATCAATTATGCCAGGGGATAAATCTGTGAAATTTAATTGTCCAGATTGTGGTGTAGATATTATTTGGAGATGTCAAAATTGTAGAGATGCAGCAAGAAATTACACATGTTCTTCATGTAATTTCACAGGACCTTAAAAAAATGACAGACGTAGTATTGATAGCAAAAATTCTTCCAACAGGAATGGAAGTAGATTTAGATAAATTAGCAGAAAATGTAAAAACCTCACTAAAAGACGGAATTATCTTAAAACGACATGCAAAAGAGCCATTAGCTTTTGGATTAGAATGTCTAAAAGCAGAATTTGTATTAGAAGATAAAGATGGTCAAATGGATTCACTAGAAAACACAGTAAGAGCAGTAGAGGGCGTTAGTGAATTTGAAGTATTAAGCATGAGCCGTAATTAGTATAACAGGAAGTAAGTGATTTTTGGTCCGCAAAGAAGAACCTTTGCAAATGAGGATTGGGGAAGCAAAACAAAGAGACATAGGTAAGAAACGTGCCAGAGTAGGTCCACAAGCAATGGATTTTCTAAAAGCAGAACCAGGAGATATTATTGAAATAATGGGTTCAAGAACTAGTTGTGCAGTTATTTGGCCAGTGGATGAAGATGAAAAATTTCCAGATATAATTAGAATAGACGGACAAACAAGAAAAAATGTAGGAGGAACATTAAACGATATTGTAAAGATTAGAAAAGTTACAACAAAGATTGCAAAAATAATAACATTAACTCCACTAAATGATTCAGTTACAGTAGATAAAGAATATACAGATTTTGTAAAAAATAGATTGAAAGGATTACCAATCACACACGGAGATGAAATTGCTGTAATGATTTTGGGAAATTCCATGGATTTTAAAATTACAAAAACAGTACCAAAAGGAGTAATTGAAATTGATAAAACAACAGAGGTAAATATTTCATCAGAAATATCAATTGATAGAAAAGTTCGAGTTACATATGAAGAAGTGGGAGGATTAAAAGAAAAAACCAAAGCAATGAGAGAGATTGTAGAATTACCATTAAGACATCCAGAATTATTTGCAAGATTAGGAGTTGAACCGCACAGTGGAATTTTACTTTACGGTCCACCAGGATGTGGAAAAACATTACTTGCAAAAGTTCTTGCAAGTGAATCAGAAGCTAACATGTATCCAATTAACGGTCCAGAAATTATGAACAAGTATTATGGAGAAACAGAAGCTAAACTAAGAGAAATTTTCAAAGAAGCAAAAGATAATTCCCCAAGCATAATATTCATTGACGAAATTGATGCAATTGCACCAAAAAGAGAAGAGGCTTACGGTGATGTGGAAAAAAGAGTAGTGGCTCAATTATTAGCATTAATGGACGGGCTTACAGATAGAGGAAACGTTATCGTGTTAGGCGCAACAAATAGGCCAGATAGTATGGATCCTGCTCTTAGAAGACCAGGCAGATTTGATAGAGAATTTGAAATTACAGTACCCAATGAAGATGAAAGATATGAAATTTTGCAAATTCATACACGAGGAATGCCAATTAGCGAAGACATAGATCTTAAAAATTTATCATCGGAATTACACGGATACACAGGGGCAGACATCAAATCACTATGCAGAGAGGCAGCTATGAAATCA